>WNFX01007115.1_pt1 | contig 14421 bp, 14 predicted proteins | sample 5400111 | NCBI WGS metagenome assembly WNFX01 (sample SAMN13153363, study PRJNA577476) | soil metagenome | isolation source: 40 cm soil or saprolite under grassland replicate 1 | place: USA:California | collected 2016-06-15 | reverse complement strand
CTCACGTCAAGGTTCTGCCACACCGGTTAGCGATCCATCCCGTCGACTGCTAAGCTCACTGCCAGGATGGCGACGAAATCCGACGCGCCCCGGCCGGAGCCGAGGTTCGACTGGTTCATCCCAATCGACGGCGACGGCGCCCACATAGGTACCTTCCGCGCGGAACGGCCGCCCTCGTTCGAGTACCTGCGCAAGGTAGTGGAAACAGCCGAGCAGCTCGGCTACTACTCGCTGCTTATCCCCACTCGATTCAGCAACGGCCTCTTCGAGGAAAGCGCTCCCCTTGCCGAGACCTGGACGACAGTCACGGCGTTGGCAGTGATCACGAGCCGCATCCGGTTTCTCGTTGCGGTAAGGCCCGGGTTCATTTCGACGGGGCTTTTCGCTCAGATGGCGGCCTCTCTCGACCAGATAAGCCGCGGCCGCATCGACCTCAACGTCGTTCCGGGCGGAATCCAGGGCGACTTCGAGCGACTCGGCGAGCAGATCGACCACGACCGCCGGTACGATCGGGCGGAGGAGTTCATCGCCGCCCTGCGCGCTCTCTGGGCAAAGCCCGAGCCCGTCGTCTTCGAAGGGAGCACCATCCACCTTCGGGGAGCGATCGTCTCACCAGGGCCTTTCGGCGAAGGCCCGCGGTTCTACGTAGGTGGCGCTTCGCCACGGGCGCTGGAGTTCGCCGCCCGGGGCGCGGACGTCTATCTCGCCTGGATCCAGCCGGTATGGGAGACCGAAGAGCTATTGGCGCGTGTCCGCACTGAGTTCGACTCCGCTGGCCGACCAGACGTCTTCGGGTTGCGCACCCACCTCATAGTGCGCGCCAGCGAGCGGGAGGCTTGGGACGCGGCGGAGGACCTCGTGTCTCGAGCCGATGAGCGCGTCATCGCGCAACGGCGGGCCGCTTTCGAGGGGACACCGATGGTCGGGCAGCAGGCGCAGCTGCGCCAACAGTTGAGGGATCGCGCGCCCCGGCTGTGGAACGGCATCTCGAAGGTAAGGGTGAACCTGGGGACGGCCATCGTCGGTGACCCGGACCAGGTGGCGGGCGAGCTGCTGGCCTACTGGCATTTGGGCATCGATGAGTTCATACTCTCCGGCTTCCCGCACGAAGAAGAGTGCCGGCGGGCAGCGGCCGAAGTCCTGCCACCCTTGCGCGCAGCCATCGACAAACAACGCCGCGCATAGTGCCTCATCGACCTCTAACTTGCACTCCTGTTCGGCGTCACCGTCAGCACCTCCTGCCGCTCGCGCCCATCGAGATCGCGAACCGCGTACAGCGTGATCGTAGACGAAACGCCGCGCCGCCGCAGCTCCTTCACGTACTCCAGCACCCGCTCCCGGTCTCCGCTCATTACGTCCTTCAGCGCCCAGCCCACGCCCTTCCGCACGAGGTCCTCGCCATCGAAGACGAGGTTCTCGCACAGCCGCAGCGCCTCCTCCGTGAACTGCCCCGACTCCCCGATCTTGCGTACGAACGCCACCACGCTCGCCCGCCGCTTCCAGCGGTTCGGCGACCGGTTCCAGCGCTCGAGCAGCGAGAGGGTGGCGTCGCGATGGGCGAGGAGCAGCGGTTGAATAACGGAGATGCATACATCGTCAACGTGGGACCAACCTGTGAACCGGTCAGCCATCTGGTCGAGCCGCTGTGGCCCAGCCAGCCCTCGCCTTCGGCGAACAACGCATCCGCGAGATCGAGTCGCTCCTCGAGGGGCAGCGCCCGGATGCGCGGCCGGAAGCTGCGCATAATCGCGCGCCAGGCGGGCGTATTCAGCCCATAGGCAATGAACTCGTCGTCTTTGTTGAACTTCCGGTCCGGCGCCGGCGGGCGAGTCGCCGCCGACTCTATCGCGGCACGGATCTCGGTTGCCAGGGGGTTCTGCGCCGGGCGGTTCGCGGTTGTCATTCTGAGCGACGACCACGCCCGCGTTCTGTGGGTTGCCTTTCCGCGAAGGAATCTGGGGGTGTGGTGGGGTCGTACCATGACTCGCTCAGGTCCGCCCAGTGAGGATTGACCGACTCTATGAGCGCTATCTTCTTGGCGCGGGTCCATCCCTTTATTTGCTTCTCACGAGCGATCGCTGCGAGCACATCGGTCGTCTCCTCGTAGTAGACTAGGTGGCTTGCGTGATACTTACGCGTGAATCCCTGAATCGATCTCTCTTTGTGTTGTCCGAGGCGGAAAACAAGATCGCTGGTCATGCCCGTGTAAATCGCTCCGCGATAACGATCAGCGGTCAGATAGACGAAGTAGTTCTTCAATGCTTTCGGATCTCAGTCCCACCACACCCCACAAGATCCTTCGCGTGGCGGCCTCTATCCGTTGACCGAGCGCGCCGGCGCTCAGGATGACATGAATCCCTGCGTCGGTACAGGCGCCGGTGTCACAGCAAGTTCCCGACCGAGATCACTCGAAGAGAACGATCGGCTCCAGATAGCCGGCCTCGATCAGCGAAGCGAGCGGCGCGTACTTCGCGAACTCCTCCCTGACCGGCGCCACATCGAACCCTCCCCGCGTGACCGGCGGCATCCAGTTATCGTGATGCCCGAGCACTACCTTCGTCGCGCCCAGTGTTTTCGCTTCCATTGTCAGGAACTGCGCCATCGAGCCCTGCACCGGCTCACCGTCAACGTTGGCGCGCCCCGAAGCCGCGAGAATGGCAGCATCCGCCGGGATATTCGCGAGCACGCCCGTCCAGCACCCCGAGGTGTCCTGGTAGAAGATCGACCCCGCCGGCGTCTCGATCAGGTACACCAGCGGCCCACCGTCGCTAAAGCTGCCCGCGGACGTCTGCACGTGCTGCAGGACTGTCCGCCCTTCTTCTGTCCCCCCCGTCGCCAGCTCCGTAATCCGCTGCACTAAGCCACCCGGGACAGCCGCGCGTTCGTCCTGCGTAAGCCCCGTATGCCCGTGCTCCTCTTCGCCGCAGCCCGAGTCCGTCAGGACCCACGTGCAAGCGTGCAGGCTCGGGAACACCCGCACCGTCACGCCGTCCGCCAGCCGGTGACGCTCGCCGCCCTGCGAGGACAGAAGCTGCGCCTCCGGCACGCCTCGCTCGCGCATCACCCGACAGGTCTCGTTCGACCCGATGATCCTCGCACCCGTGTTCTCCGCAATTACTTCGGCGCCGGCCAGATGATCAAAGTGCGAATGCCCCACGAGCACGAAATCGGCCCGCGTCACCTCTGCCGCACCCAAGCCCACCGGCGGCGCCGACGGCACGCGGTCCATGTATGCATCGAGAAACACGACCAGCTCGCCGATAGTCAGCCGGAACGTAGCCGTGCCAAGCCAGTCGAGGGTGTTGGGCAAATCAGGCCTCCACTGCTGCTGTAGCGCTTGAGCACCAGGGTTGCGCCTTCCTCACCGAGCGTTAGGTGGTCGAGCAGATGATACGTGAGTTGCGTGATCGCAAGAACGTAACCGAGGTCGAAGAACAGCTCGACCGGCAGCACTTGATTCGACTCCCGCGCGCGGGGCCGCAGAACGCCCGTCGGTGCCTCTGTTATAGACATGCACCTATTCTATATAAGGGATGGCCTAAGGGAGGGGACCCAGCAGAAGACTCCGAAGGCAGAGAGAATTGTGCTCTATTGGAACCCGTCATTTGCCTAGAATCCACTAGCATGCAACCGCGTTGTATTATTGGGCAAAACGGGGCGGTTAACAGATGCACCGGCGTTTTCACTGGCTCTTCTGGCCAATCCTCTTGGCCATCACGACGGCGGGGTGCACCGAAGATGAGCAGGCAACAGGTTCTCCAACCAGCACTGGAACCATTTCGACCGCCACTCCGACCGCCGCCCCAAGTGCATCGGCTGTTACGCTCCCTGGGTTGAGCGATGTGACCTTAGTGTTCCTCCGCGGCGACACCGACCCTAATTACCCAATGGCGCCGACGGGTATCGCAGCCTCATATTTAAGACTTGGCCAGTCGAACTCAGGAGCCAGCCTTCTCTATTACATTACCCAAGACGCCGAGGGGAATACCGTGATTTACAGCACCGATTTGGACACCGGCGAGAGGCTGCTCATGCTCTCCTACGCGGACATTCCGGGTTACTATTTCGCGGACATCAGCCCGGACGGCCGTTACGTGGTTCACACGCAGCCACTTGGTCTCGACATGTACGACGTCACGACGGGCAACAACACTACATTGTTCCGATCGGGTAGCGGCGGGGACTGCCTCGCCCATGTCTTCGAGCAATGTTACCGCGCGATCGGCCCGGACTGGTCCCCGGACGGCCGCCTGCTCAAAGTCGTCCATTCCGTGTACGAGGGCGGCTGGGTCGAGGTGGTCGATCCACTCCAGTCACCAGTGTCCGTTCTTACGTCTGGAGACCGCGCCTACCCGCACAACGGTCGGTGGTCCCCCGATAGCGACGCGCTCTGCGGGCAAGGCATAGGACTGGCCGAATTGTCCGGCCTCTACCTGCTCGAGTCTCCCGATTGGGAAGCCCGTAATCTCTTCCCGGAGTTCGAGGACTACACGATAAATCCGGACAGCCGCCAAGTCATTGCCTGTGACTGGCTGAACCCGAGTGAAGTGGCCTTCATGACCATGAGAGAACGACCCCGTGAGGGGGAACTGCACATCTTCAACCGGGACACTGGGCAATCCAGGCTGGTCACGACTCTTCCTGAGGGAACGGGTTGTTGTGGTGGGACAATAGTGGCCCTTCCCGACACTTCCTACGCAGTCGCACAGGTTCTTCAACTTGTAGGCGGCCAGGAATTCCATTTGTCTCAACCGGCGGTTGTCGACGTGAGCACACGCGCCACGCAGCATATCCTCCAAATGGACGACATTATCCTCGACATCCTTCCACGTTAGCCGACTACTCCACCTCCCGCATCCCGGTCCGCTTGGCCGACACCAGCGCCGCCATCACCCCCAGCGGCTGCTTCCCCTCGTACATCAGCTGATGGCACTTCCCGATGTCCTCGAACGAGTACGTCTCGCCCAGGCACGGGTCGATTTTGCCGTCGAGCACGAGCTGGTTGAACGCCCCCGCCTGCTCGTCGTTCGCGAAGTGCGAGCCCTGCAGCCGCTTCTGCCGCATCCACAGGTAGCGCAGGTCCACCGTCGCGTTAAAGCCGCTGGTGCCAGCGCAGATCACGACCATGCCGCCCGTGTCGCACATGAAAATAGACGTCGGGATCGTGTCCTCGCCCGGGTGCTCAAAGACGATGCGCGGGCTGCGGCGCTCGCCGAGGACCTCCCAGAACTTCGCGCCGAAGGCCCGCGCCCCCTGCGACCACTTCGCGAACGCTTCGTTGTCCGTCCAGTGGGGGAGCATCCCCCAGTGCTCGAACTCCTTCCGGTTGATGCACCCCTTCGCACCCAGCTTCAGGCAGAAGTCGAACTTGTCCTCGCTCGACACGACCGCCACCGGTGTCGCCCCGAAATCCTTCGCGATCTGGATAGCCATGGACCCCAGCCCGCCGGACCCGCCCCAGACCAGCACGACATCGCCCTTCTCGACCGTATGCGGCGGCCAGGCGCGCAGCATGCGGTACGCCGTCGCACCTACTAGCGTCGGCGCCGCTGCCTCCTCCCACGTCAGGTGCGGCGCCTTCGGCAGGCACTGGTGCGCCTGTACCTTCGTGAACTGCGCAAACGACCCCCAGTTGCTCTCGTACCCCCATATCTTGAACGACGGATCGAACATCGGGTCATTCCCCGCCTTCACGAACGGCGAGTCTTCGTCCCACATCCCGCAGTGGATCACAACCTGGTCGCCCACCTTGATGTTCGACACATTCGAGCCGACCTTGTACACAATGCCCGAGGCATCGCTGCCACCGATGTGAAAGCCGGTCATATCGCCTTCGCGCTCCCGAGCCCTAATCACGTTCACGGGCACGCCGCGGGCCGCCCATACGTTGTTGTAGTTGATTCCCGCCGCCATCACGAGCACAAGGGCCTCGCGCGGCTTCAGCTCCGCAGGCGTCTCGACTTTCTCCACCTGGAACGCCTTGATCGGCTCCCCGAACCGCTCCGGCCGGATCACCTGCGCATACATCGACGGCGGCACGTCGCCGACTGGCGGGATCTCGCCGACCTCGTAGACCTCTTTTACGCTGACCATGAACGTCTCCTTGAGCTTGGCGGTCCGCCCCTCGCGGACGGCGCCTACGCTACCACGCCCGTCGAGCGCTCGGCAATGACACTCGAATGAACGCCTCGCGGCCACCTGCGCCGCCTTCTGTGCTACTCTGTGGAAGAATTCCGCACCACAAGGAGATCGGTTCCATGGACTATCGCTTCACCGACGAAGAGGAATCGTTTCGCGCGGAAGTCCGCGAGTTCCTGCGCGCGGAACTTCCCGAGGACTGGGACTTCGATCCTTTTGAGCTGACGGAGGACAAGTGGGACTTCGCGCGGCAGTTCACGACGAAGCTCGCCGGCAAGGGCTGGGTAGCTCCCGCCTGGCCGCAGGAGTACGGTGGCCAGGGCATGCCCTACATGCAGCAGGTCGTCCTCTCTGAAGAGATCGCTTACCACCGCGCCCCGAACACTAGCCTTATCGGCGTTACCTACGCCGGCCCGACCATCATCGTCTACGGCAACGACGACCAGAAGAAGCAGTTCCTCCCGGGGATCACTTCAGGCGGTATTGTCTGGTGCCAGGGCTATTCAGAACCCAACGCCGGCTCCGACCTCGCCTCCCTCCAGACCCGCGCTGTCAAGGACGGCGACGACTACATCATCAACGGGACGAAGATCTGGTCCTCGAACGCTCACAAGGCCAACTGGTGCTTCTTCCTCGCCCGCACCGATACGGAAGCCCCTAAACACAAAGGCATCTCTTACTTCATCACCCCTATGGACGCGCCCGGCATCAGCGTCCGCCCGCTCGTAAACATGGCCGATGAACACGTCTTCAACGAGATTGTCTTCGACAACGTCCGCGTCCCCGTGAAATATCTCGTCGGCGAAGAGAACCGAGGCTGGTACATCGGCATGACCACCCTCGACTTCGAGCGCTCGAATATCTCGACGGCCGCCCAGTACCGGCGAACGTTCGAGCAGCTGGTGGAGTATGTGAAGCAGCAAGGAGCCAGGAGCGAGGAGCCGGGAAACGGGGCAGCTTCGAATGGAAGCAGAGACGGCACGCAGGCGAAGCTAGCCGAGCTCGCGATCGAGAACCAGGTCGGCCGCTACCTTTCGTACCGCGTCGCCTCGATGCAGTCGCGCGGTCAGATTCCCAACTATGAGTCGAGCGCCGCCAAGGTCTACCACTCGGAATACGGCCAGCGCCTCGCCGGCGCCGGCCTCCAGATCATGGGCATGCACGGCACCCTGCGCGAAGAATCCAAGCACTCCCGCATGCGCGGCCGCTTTGCCCGGACCTACCTCACCAGCATCGGCAGCACAATCGCCGCCGGCACCAGCGAAATCCAGCGCGGAATCATAGCCCAGCGCGGCCTCGGCCTCAGCCGCATCTAGCTGAGACGAGCTACGGCCGCAAGCGGCAAAGCTGATCGGCGGGGGCGTCTCGAGCGCCGAGCTGAAGCCACCAAACCCCGATCGTTCGTAGGAGCGAGGCACCCATGAGGCGGCGCGGCACCCCTCGATAGATCGTCTTCGTCTGCCAATGATAGTCCCGCAGTTTGAGCGTGCCTCGCCCCGGAACGCCGGTCTCTTCGCCGTCGTTCGCGGTGTCTGGCTTAGACCAAGACCGCGGGGATTACGAACGAGATCGCAAACAACGCCAGCCACGACGTCAACACCGTCAATGTCGCTGACTCCCGGTCAATCTCCAGAGAGTACTGCGCCGCCGGCACCATCGCTACGAGCACCCACAGCAACACACCCAGCACTATCAGCGGCAAAAGCACAGACATCGACGGCACTACCAAACCGATTACCGGCAGCACGATACCAACTAACAGAAACAACCGCGGAGCCTGGCACAGCCCCATCACCTTGAACAGTAAGTCCTTACTTTCCGCGTCTTTTCGGCCCGGGAAGAACACCGTCCCCACCCAGTAAGTCAGGTGCGCAGCCGCCAGCCAGCCCAAGAGCCCCGCCGCCGCATACATCACGACGGCTACCGGCCCCGCCCACAACGCCCCGATGCCGCCCGCCGCGGCCGCCGCTGCCACCATTACCCGCGCCTGACTCACTGCGATCGGGTCTTCTTTCATCTCGTCGTATTGCTGCCACTTCAACGTCGTCGCAATATTGATGCGCTCCGGAAGCGTGTCCCAGCCGGGCCACGCCTGTATCGATTCCATCAGGCCCGGACGAGGGGCCGCTGCCTCCTTAGGCGCGGCAGCCGCGCCCGCTCGCGTTCTAGCTTGCGGCGGCACAGCCGCCTTTGCTGTTACAGAGGGCTGCACGCTCGGTGGCTTCTTCGGCGCCACCGGCTGGATAGGCACCGTGGCGACCGGCTCCACAGGCTGGATGGGCACCGTCGGTACTGGCTCCGCTACCGTAGGTGTGGCGACCGGCCGGGGTTGAACGGGCGTACTGTAAGGCCCGCTCGCCGGTCCGGGCTCGATCGATTGCACTACCCCGCGGTGCACCGTTACGAGACTTGGGTCCAGGCCACCGCGCGTCTCGAACTCCACGAACGACTCGGCGGACTCAATGTCTGTGAACGACGATATATAGACGGTACCCGGACGTGCTGTATCGTTGATGACGACAAGCGCCTCCACCTGTTCGCCGTCCATCGCCTGCATTCCCGGCCGCAACGGCTCGAAGAACAGAGCCTTGCTCCCTAATCCGGGAAAAGCATCCTGCACAAAGGCCGCAGCGTCTCGCTGGTCGTTTGCCGAGAACAGGCGGAACGACATCCCGCCGTCGACCGGTACGAACAGCAACGGCGCGCCCTCGCGAGCGACCTGCGGTCCAACGACCGCCGGCGACTCCCCGGCCGCTGGCGCCGTCTCTTCCTCTTTGCGCGCACCCCGAGACAGCAATCGTGTCAGCATGCTTATCCTCCTGCCGGCGCTGTCCCGACGTAATGCCCGCTAAAGCGGCGAGGCACTCGCCCATTTCCGCGAGACGGGGTGCACCGAGACAGCCCTTATGACATAAGTGACGGATGCAAGCCGTGCGTCGTTACAGCGCCTTGGGCCAAATCCAGACCCGAGTCCTGCCGGTTGGCAGCCGCAGCTTTACGGCGAGCTACGGCTACGCTGCCGGAAGCTCCCGATCACCACCCCAAAGCCCGAGAGGTCCGAGAAGAAGACGGTTACTTGACGGCGTTCCCGCCCGGACGAGGAACGCGCCGCCTCATCGAGCGGCGCGGCGCACTGGCTGCAAAACCGCGCCCTCGTCCACGGCGCGGGCGCCGCAACTCAAACAGGTGCGGAATTGACCTCCCTGATGTTTGGCATGCAGCAGCGAACGGGACACATGAAGTTCGTTTTGTAAGGGGGCATTTGAAAATTCATGGTACAAGAAATTACGTCGCGCACTTCAGCATCCATTTGCGCCTCCATCACTCGTTCTCCCGCACCGCCCACACCCGCACCTTCTCCCCCACCCCCTTCAGCGCATGCTCGCCCCGGTCCTCGAACCGCACGCCCGCCGATGTTCGGGCCAGGCCGCGAACGGTGTCCGAGACGAGGACTTCGCCGGGGGCGGAGAGGCCGCTGATCCGCGAGGCGATGTTTACGGCGCCGCCGTAGACGTTGTTGTCTTCGCGGATCACGTCCCCGGCATGGAGCCCAAGATGGAGAGGAAGACCGGCATCGTTTCCCGTCTCCCCGCAGGCGAGGGCGGCCTCGATGGCCTTGTGGGCGGAGGTGAAGACGGCGAGGACGCCGTCGCCCAGCAGCTTGCCGTCGATGGGCGTGCCGGAGTGGTCGCGGATGATCCCTCGCAGCGCCGCGTCGAGGTCCCGCGCCTTTGTGCGGAAGCCAGCGTCACCCAGCCGCTCCGTGAGGGCAGTGGAGTCGACGATGTCGGCCAAGAGGATCGCCGTCATGCCGGAGGGAACGGGCTGGCCTGACTTCGACTGGTCTGGGCCTTCGTCCAGGAACTCTTCGATTATCGTCAGTGCTTCCGCCCGTTCGAAGTAGGGCCCTCGAGGGTATTCGACGAAGCGTGCGCCCTTGATACCAGAGGCAAGCAGCCTCGCAGTTTCGGGGGTTCCGCTGCGACCTCGAGAATCGTTCATCACCAGCGTGCGCGCGCGTATGTTCGGAAGGTATGTCGCGAGGTCCATTTCGTACAGTGAAGGGAGCCCCCGGACAAAGACATCTTGTGTCATGCTTCGCCGTATGAATTCGGCGGACTCGTTAGCGTGTTCATTACTCCATCCTCCAAACATGCGTACCCACGTCTGCGTGCAGAGCTTCCAGTCAACCCGTGCGATCTCGAGGACAGCCTTCAGTTGCGGATAACGGTCGAAGTCGGCTCCATCGCCAAGGGAGATCAGGACGAGGCGGTCGACGAGGTCTGGCCGCTCCGCTGCGAGCCACACAGCTGCTGCGCCCGGGACCGCGGAGCCCAGGGCGCTAACGCGCTCAAGTCCCAGGTCATCTACGACGGCTGCGATGTCTGGACCCGTCCAAATATGCGCAATCTGCTCATCGGTGAGTTCGCGTTGCGAGAGGCCGGTTCCACGAGGATCGAACCGGATGATCATACGACTGCGCGAAAGCCGTTCGTACAAAGCGGCCACGTGCGGGATCTGCCACTCAAGCGCGATGTGGCTTCTTGAAGTGGGAGCGGTCAGGATGAGCGGCGTGTCGCCCTCACCCATCTTCCAGTAGGCGATGGTCACGCCGTCGCTTGATTTGCAGTACTGGATCTGGGGGACGTCCATCAAGCTTGCCTCACCGCAAAAACCCGCAGCGGCTCCGCCACGCCCTTCAGCGCCTGCTCGCCGCGGTCCTCGAACGAGACGCCAGCGCTCGTCCTCGCCAGCGAGCGGACAGTGTCCGACACCAGCACTTCACCCGTGGCCGAGAGCCCGCTGATGCGCGCGGCGATGTTCACGGCGCCGCCGTAGACGTTGTTGTCCTCGCGGATTACGTCGCCGGCGTGGAGGCCCAGATGCAGCGGCATTCCGGCGGATGCCCCCGCCTTCCCGCAGGCCAGCGCCGCCTCGATCGCTTGCCGCGCACTCGTGAAGACGGCGAGGACGCCGTCGCCGAGGAGCTTGCCTTCGATAGGAGTGCCGCTGTTGTCGCGGATGACGGTGCGGAGTCCAGCGTCCAGATCGCGCGCCTTCGCGCGGAAGGCGGCGTCGCCGAGGCGCTCGGTGAGCGCGGTGGAGTCGGCGATGTCGGCGAAGAGGATGGCCAGCATCCCTGAGGGGAGCTCGGGCGCAGGCGGCGCGTGCTCACTTGTCTCCGAGATGAAATCCTCGATGAGCCGAGGCACCTCCGCGTACTCCATGTCGTCGATGAGACGAAAGCGGGCGTCTGCGATGCTGGCTGCGAGGCGCTGCCCGGCCTGCATCGACAAGAACCGGTTGCCCCGGTTGTGCAGGACGAGCGTCGGCATCTTTATCCGGTCGAGGAGATCAGGAGGGACATCCCAGGCCCCGCTCTCCTGGTGGGAATATGCAGCTCGCAACGCCTCTGGCTCGACGCAGTCTCTAATGAACTCGCCAAACGTGGCGGCGAAGACCGGGTCTTCATATCCCATCAGTACTCTCGCGAACGTCTCCGTGTACAGTGTCCAGTCCTGATGTCGGAGTAACGCTTCGATCTCCAGGACGGCCTTTCGGTCCTGATCCGAGAACTTGGTCCAGCCATCCGCAAGTATCAGGTGCGACACCTTTTCCGGCCGGGTAGATGCGTAGGAGATCGCGAAGGGCACGCCGTCGTACATGGCACATAGACTGAACTGAGTACCTCCCGCGCGATCGGCTACGGCCTCGAAGTCGCGCAGGATCGCCGGTGTTGAGAAATCGATCGGGCTGCGATCGGAGAGGCCTGACCCACGGCAGTCGAACCAGACGGCGCGAAACCGCTGCGCCAGACCACCGTACAGTTCCGAGTAGAGTTCCCATTGCCGTTGAACATGTGACACGGGAGGCGAAGGCACCACGATAAGACACTTGCCTTCGCCCGCCGTCGCGTAGGCGATGCTCACTCCATCGCTCGTCTTCGCGTACTGGATGCGCGGCTCCATCGTGCCGCTATTCTATCGCGGCGTTCAGGGCGAAGCATTTTGCGATGCCACGGTGTGAGGTTGTTTCCGAGGGCAGGTCAGGCGAGGTCCCGAACGAGCAAAGCTGGATGCTTCACCCCTACGGTGGCGGCTGGTCTCGGGTTATCCCAACATCCGCGGCGTGGGGTTTGTGCGGGCGAGGATGTTGTCGAAGCGCTCTCGGATGATGAAGTCCATCTCGGGGTGCGTGATGATGTAGAGCTTGTTGTCGCGGACTGCCTCGAACACCTGGTCTGCCACCGCGGACGGCTGCAACCCCGTCTTCAAGAAGTTGCGCACCATCGTTTCCATTTGCTCCCGCTGGGCGTCGGGGATCGCGTCGACCGTCCTGGCCAGCTCAGCGGGCCGGTTGCGGCTGGCGTCTACGATGTTCGTATCCACCCAGCCGGGGCACAGGACAGACACGCCGATCTTCGCGTCCATCGCTTTCAGGTCGTTGTAGAGCGATTCGGAGAGGGCGACAACGGCTTGCTTCGTCACGCCGTAGATGCCGCGTCCAGGCATGAGCCCGGCGAGCGAAGCGGTGTTCACGACGTGACCCTCCTCGCCCTGCTCGAGCATGATCGGCAGGAATGTCCGCACGCCGTGGATGACGCCCCAGAGGTTCACGCCCATAATCCAGTTCCAGTCGTCGAGCGTGTTCGCCCACGCTTGGCCCCACGCTCCCGCGACGCCGGCGTTGTTACAGACAATGTGGACGGCTCCGAACGCGTCCAACGTCTGCTGCGCGAGCTTCTCGAGGTCTTCCGATTTCGAGACGTCCGTGCGTACGCCCAGCACGTCGGCGCCCTTCTCCCGGAATTCCGCCTCGGCCAGACGCAGCGCGTCCTCTTCGATGTCGGCGAGGACGATCTTCATGCCCTCGGCGGCGAAGCGCTCGGCGAGCCCGCGCCCGATGCCGCTGGCCGCGCCGGTCACGACTGCCACGCGGTCTCGAAATTCCTTCATGTCTCCCTATTGATAACCGATGACTGACAACCCGACAAACCTATCTCTTAGGGGGGCCGGACATCGCGTCCTGGTACCATTTGACGGCCGGGTCATCCAGCCACGCCCTGAGTTCGGGGTCCTCCGCCCGCTCCGGTAGCGCCTTCAGCATGTCGGCGGCGTGGATGTGTCGTGGCGGGCGAGGCCGAACAAGAACAGCTTAAACGGTACGTCTGCAGGTGAGCGCTTGTTGTCGCCGGGGAAGTGGACCGTCCGCTCGATCGCTTCGTCGTCCAGCGCCTCCAGCGCCGCAAGCATATGCTCCCGGTTCGCTGCTGCTTCCTCGAAGATTTGGTCGAGTGACCAGTCGCGGCGCTCAGCGACCACTGCGTCATTGAACTGGTCGACATCGAACGGTGAGCCGTCCGCTGAGCGCGTAGCCTCGTCGCTTCGCCCCTGGCGCACGGCCTCGAACCAGCGCACCAGCTCCGTGTCGAGGGTTGCAAGATGGCTCGCGAAGTCCTTTACACGATAAGTGCTGTCCGGCACCGGCCGCTCGAGTTCTTCATCGCTCAGCGACCGGCAGAACGCCTCGAACCGCTCGCGGTTCGTGCGAAACTTATCCGTCAGACGGTCGATCGTGTCGCTGGCCATGGGACGCCTCCTTCGTAACATTGCGGGCGCTAGTATACACAGATTCCGTCTCTCCGGGTGTGCGCCGGTGTCGTAACAGGCCCGTGCGGCGTTCGTCATATATTACGTAATGTTCACACGCGCGGCCCTTGCAGCCCTCGGCAGCCTTCTCGCCCGCGAGGACGGCGATACCATGAGCCAGGTCGTCTGGTCGGTTGGGTTCATCATCCTCGTGGGGGTCATCGCGGTCGTCGTCGGGCCGGCCATCGGCGCCAACTGGCGCGAGTTCGTCGGCAAACCGACTCCCTAATCCCAGCTTCTCCTTTCGCGTTTCTCCTCTCTGGCCCCGTGCGATAATTGCCGCACGATGGCCGCTGATTTCATGTCCCGCGCGCTGGCTCTCGCCTGGACGGCTCCCGAGCCTACCTCACCCAACCCCACGGTGGGGGCTGTCGTAGTCGCGGACGGGGAGATCATAGGGGAGGGCGTCACGGAGCCGCCGCCGGGCCGCCACGCCGAGATCGTCGCTCTCGAGCAGGCTGGCGAGCGGGCGCGTGGCGCGATGCTATACGTCACCCTGGAGCCGTGCCGTCACTTCGGCCGCACGCCGCCCTGCACCGACGCGATCAAAGCCGCGGGCATAGTCGAGGTGCACTACGCCGTCGCAGACCCGAGCGAGAAGAGCGGCGGTGGCCACGCCGTGCTCGATGCGGCA
>WNFX01006919.1_pt1 | contig 14422 bp, 14 predicted proteins | sample 5400111 | NCBI WGS metagenome assembly WNFX01 (sample SAMN13153363, study PRJNA577476) | soil metagenome | isolation source: 40 cm soil or saprolite under grassland replicate 1 | place: USA:California | collected 2016-06-15 | reverse complement strand
TTATCTTGGCAAGAATCGAGATTTGTTAGGCGGCGATCTTTACGGTGGGTTGGCTGCATATAACGCTGGACCGGGGAATGCAATCGCCTGGAGAGATCTTGCAACGAATGATCCCGACTTATTTTTGGAGGTCATCCGCTTTCAGGAAACACGCGATTATATCCGCGCAATTTACGAGATATTCAGCACCTATCGCGATTTATACGGCCCCACAAGTTAATGCTTACCTCGATTTGCTTAGCAAATCGTGCACGCAGGCGCAAGTGATGCAATCCACGGCGGCGATGATTTAGCAAATAAGCGAGGCTTGAGCGAGACGACATTAAAAAAAGTGATAGTCATGTTTAACATGACTATCACTTACTTATATACAGTATGTGTTCTCTAACCTACATGCGCCAGGATGCGCTGATGAGCAGTTTCTGCATCCATGTCTACAATTGCTATTAATTTGTCGCGGCCCGACGCGCCTGCCACGATATCAAGACGAGATTTAGGTACGCCGAGAACCTCAGAGAGGAAGTTGATCAGGGTCTCATTCGCTTCATTGTCCGACGGCGGCGCGGCAATCCGCACCTTGATCGTTCCATCATCCAACAACTCGACGATCTCATTACGGCTGGCGCGTGGCGTGACTCGCACTGCCAGGGCTGATCCTTTTTTGCCATCATGCAAGTTGAATTTACGATCAGACATAGTTCACCTCACAGTAAGCAAGAGACGGACGATGATAGTAGAAAGGAGTTGAATCAGGATGATCAAAATAAGCGGGCTAAAATCCAGCCCGCCAAGCAAGGGGACGACACGTCGGATGGGAGCAAGTATCGGTTCGACAACACTGTCAATGCTGCGCCGAACGGGGTGATAAGGGTCCATGAAATAGGATAGGATGACAGCCACGATCACTAACAAAACCAACAATTGGGATAAGGCATTAATGAAAAGAATTAGGATGTTAATCACGCTTCAATCTCCACGTCTGACTTGTATTTGCGTGCACCTACGATAGCAGTTCCTACTCTGACAAGAGTCGCGCCTTCCTGCACTGCGATGGTGTAATCCGCGCTCGTACCCATCGAAAGCTCGTGCCAATCCGCTTTGGGAAACTGAGTCGCCAAATGGTCACGTAATCGCCTCAGGCGTAGAAAGAAACGTCGTGAGTCTTCTGAGTCTGTTCCCAGCGGAGGCATCGTCATCAATCCATGAATGCGCAGGTGAGATAATTCAAGCAAATCAGCAATTTCCGGCCCGAAGGCATTCCATCGCGATTCGTCCGACGCGTCCCAGCCAGATTTGCTTTCTTCGCCGCCCACATTAAATTCAAGCAGGGCTGATAAAACACGATTATTTTCTGCAGCGAAACGATTGAGGCGTTGCGCGAGCTTCAAACTATCTAAGGAGTGTAAAAGTGCGAAGTGATCAACCACGAGGCGGGCTTTTCGGCTCTGCACATGACCGATCATATGCCATTCTACCCCACTTTGCTTCGCGAGAGATTGGATTTTCATAACAGCCTCTTCAGGATAGTTCTCTCCAAGAATGCGGACACCGGCTTCGATAGCAGCTTGAACAACTTCAATAGGTTGTGACTTTGTCACAACAACCAAGCGAATTTCATTTGCATTACGATTGCTTTTGCGCGCGGCGTTCGCAATTTGCTCGAGCGTATATTGGCAATTTTCGCGAATGGAGGAAACGAGGTCAGGCATAAGGATATTATAATCTTCCCCTTATTGAAAGATAAAGAAGTTAGATGTTTGCGGCGCTTGGACTGCGCTCAGAACGAACTACTGCAAAGAAATCAATGCACCAAAGCGACCGGTGCGTCCTTTTTCGGCGCGGTGTGAGAACCAATCTTGGGTATGGCACGCCGTACAAATTCCGGAAACCTCAATTTGACCTACACCTACCTGTTCAAGCGCGAGACGATTGGCTTCCCACAAATTGAAATGAATTTTCCCGTGATGTGATTTAAGGAATAACTCAGAATCATCCCCATATTTTTGCATCACCTGCAAAATAACATCCGCGCCGATCTCATAATGATCGGGACCAATCGAGGGCCCAATTCCAGCCCTAATATCCGCTGGATTCGAGCCATAATGTTTCTGCATTGCATTGACTGTTGAGATTGGAACGTCACGCAGTGTGCCCATCCAGCCCGCGTGGGCAATGCCGATAATCCCATTACGGGGATCATGCAACAGGATTGGAACGCAATCTGCAAAGCGCATAAAGAGTGTGACGTTCGGCTGATCTGTAAGGATAATATCTGCCTGGCGATAGGACTCACCAGAAGGCCGCGGTGCGCGAGCGCAGACGGCATCCGCACTATGGACTTGCCACACATCGAACATAGATTCAGGTTCACACCCTAATGCTTGAAACGAAAGGACGCGGTTTTCTCGAACTCGCGCCAGATCGTCTCCAACTGTCCCGCCAACATTTAATGAACCCCAGGGGTCAGGGCTGATGCCGCCATGACGCGTAAACAAGGCATGACGTGTTTGCAAAGTATCGAATTGATAATAACGAATTCCGTTGTGCTGAATAAAAGCCATAATGATAAACCTCTAAAGTAAAGATATGGTCTTATTATACTTAGGAGGCGGATGACAAATTATTCTGTTTAATGGATTCAAACTTTTTGATAAAGAACTGGCGAGTCTCAGCCATCGATTCCTCCATATAAGGATAAGCAAACCAAGCGGTCGCAAGACCGAAAAGTCCACCGGTGAGTACACGCAAGAGAGGTGTGCTTTCACGATAAGGAAGAATTGAGACAAGCCATGACCATTCCATTTGGCTGAATAACTGAGAAAAGCCATCTAATCCAATAGGAATGATACCAATCAAAATCCATAACACCCAATGTAGCGGCTTGATGCGACGACCTGTGAGAGCATAAACGATGCCAAAGAGGAGCATCGCGCCGTAGATCCCCATATCGCGTTCGCAGAGTGCCATCTTATAGCCCACGGTCGAGTTGCCGGTAAACTGGCGAGCTTGCAAGCGAGAATAAGCATATGGATCGCGGAGGTCTTTAAAGCCCGTGATTTGCTCAAATGTTTTGACGCCCGAAATCCCTGCTTCTTGTAATGGATAATAAGATTGTTCACCAAACAAAAAGAAGGACCGAAACCCGAACTGGTGACACAGCGGTTTATACATAGTGTAGATTACATTGGCTGGGAGTGTGGCACCCATTTTCATTAATATAGGAGCGAGAATGGGCAACCCAAAATACAATAAAATGAAGAGATTGGCAACAGCAAGATAATGCCGGGATATCCAACTCATGACGCGATCGCTTCCACTGATCTTTTGTCCACGACGCACGCGTTCATAATGATCCTCACGACCCAGCTTATCGAGCTGACCACGGCGGTCACCCGCCGCGCCAAGCGTCATCCTCAATTTTTGTTTGTCGAATGGAGATTTAAGAGCGTAGGGGCCCACCTCAATAACAGGGATTTCAACTAGATATTTTTTCTGAAGAGCAGGATCGTTATCAATATCTATTTCAACGAGGCGGTGCGGATATTCGGACTGTACTGATTCCAAATCGGCTTTCGCCTGGTCACATAAATGACAGTCTTTTCGAGTATAGAGCGTAACAGTAAGCATAATAAAAAATTATATACCAAAATCAATCCAGAAGAACTGACCGGCTTGTGCAATCCGTTCGAAAACGCCAGAAAAGAGCATCACACCGATAATGACCAAAACGACTCCCATAGCAACCTCAATATAATGCATCACCTTGCCATATTTTCGCAATGTGAGGGAAACCCATCCCAAGCCAAGTGCGGCGAGCAAAAATGGAATTGCCAATCCAGCCGAGTACGCAGAGAGGAGTGATACACCGGTTGATAACGAGCCACCATTGAGTGCCAGGGTCAGGATCGCGCCAAGCACGGGTCCTACACATGGCGCCCAACCCGCAGAGAAGAACACGCCCATTAAAGCAGATGATAAATAGCCCCACTTGCGATCAGGCATCTGCTGAACGCGTGTATCGTATTCCAGAAAAGGAATTCGGAACACGCCGATCATGTGCAAGCCAAAGATCATAACGATGATCCCGCCTACTTTAGAAAGGACAAAACGCAAGTCAAAAAGCAAATGTCCAAATGCAGAGGAAGCCACGCCCAAGGTAATAAAGACAAAGCTAAAGCCCAGCACGAAGGCTAGTCCATGTGTAAATGTTACAAAGCGATTACTTGCTGTCGCTTCACCACCTGCAGCACGTCCGCCCAAATAACCGATGTAAGCCGGAACTAACGAGAAGACACAAGGCGAAAGAAAAGAAGCTAGACCAGCTAGAAACGCAAGACCGATAGTGACTCGTGCTATATCCATGAGCTTGTATTTAGAATTGAGTTGACTCTTTTGTTACATTCACTGGAGTCCCAACATTGGGCCACTCCATACGAATTTCGGGCTGATCAAGAGTGATAACGGGTGCGGTCCATTTGAAAACCCATTTGGCGTCTTCTGGCGCAAGATTGACACAACCATGTGAACGCGGCACACCAAAATCATTATGCCAGAAGGCCGCATGAATTGCCGCGCCGGCACTCGTATTGAAAAAGGTCGGCCAAGACACACCCATCGTATCATAGCCACTATCCGAACTCGTATTCGCAGCCATATGAACCGAGAATATTTTCCAGGCTACAGCCTGCGCGCCAACGGGAGTTGAGAACTTATTGTCACCGCCATTATAACCACTCGATATCTTACAGAAATAAACCTCTTGATCGCCCTCAAAGCAAGACAAATATTGACGATAATCAGTAACATTGATTTCGATTCGTTTGGTCGCAGGGTCAACATCTGGGCTTATCGGCGCGACATCATCCGCGGTTAGTGGGCGAAACGCCTCAGCATCCGCCAAGAATATATCGCCGTATCCGTATCCATGGCCCGGAGATTCATTATAGCGATATAAAATCTTTCCGCTGCTATCTGAACCAACTTGATCAATCCACACAATTTGACTGTAATACAGGCGCGGAGATTGAGCAAGTCCCAGGATATATTTGATGCCCGGAGAAATTGGGGAGTTTTGAATCAGAAGATCGACATAAGGCACAGTTACTTCGGCCCAGAAGCCTGGTTTCCCATCCGGGACAGCTGTCAGTGCAGTATTGAGTTGATTACGCACTGGCTGGAGATGAGGAGCATATATATACCCATCAGGCGTCTCAGCCCAGGTTCGGCTCAACCCATAATAAGCATCTGTCCCGATCACGTCTCGAAGCCAGACAACGACTTCATCCTGATTGAGATTTTTAATCGCGGGCGCATCCTTATCAGGGCTTGGTTTCAGTTCTGTCGAATAATAATTGGGTGTTACAGCTACGCGCCCTAGGCGTTCACCTTCTGGAAATTGCGGCAAACTTAGTGGATAAGCGCGTGTTTTAAACGGATTAAAAGCCAATGCCCCTAAACCAGCACCTGCAATTTTGAGAAAGTCACGACGAGAGAGGTTTTGATTCATTCATTACACCGGAATCGTCATTGCGAGTCTTCGTTCGCAATGACGTGAGATACGCTAAGGATACCTGCAAATAGGAGGCCAGTCAACGCCCGAGTGAGAAGAGATTAATCCACAGGACTGCTTCGCGTGTCTGCAAAAAATTTCTTCAACGCGCGCAGGCACGTGATACTTAATTTGTGTCCAACTTCATCTTCGCAATAGGTGACCTTCGCGCCAGCCTGTTCGAGAATTTCAATCGAAGCACGAGCGCGGTCAATACTCACCATGGTATCTTTCGTTCCATGCGCAACAAAAAAAGGCTTCCCTTCTAATGGACGCTGTGAGACAAGTCCATCTAACCCACTTGGGACAAACCCTGCCAGGATTCCAGCCTTCCGGATTCTTTGTGGATATAAGAACGCTAACGCATTAGACATCGCCGCGCCCTGACTGAAACCCATCACATCGAAGAGGCTCGCATCCAACCCAGCCGACGCAGAATACGCATCCACCAGGCGGATCAGCACTTCAGTAGCCGAGTGAAGCAAATCGAGGCTGATCTGGTTCAGATTCTCATATTGAGGTAACCGCCAGGAATAACCACCCTGCGCCGCAGGGTGCGGGGCGCGGGGTGCCACAATCCAGTATTGAGGTGGCAATTCACGCGCGAAGACCCACATCGAGTTTTCGTCGCCGGTCAAGCCGTGGATCAGAAGCAGTAATCGGGGAGAAGGGTGCGTTGATTCCCGAATCCGTAGTGTCCAATTATTGAATGAGATCAGCGACGTATTATTTAGGTCGGGCACGACTGAGTACCCATTCGATGGCCAGGAATATGGAGAGAATGAGGATTACCGGGAAAAGAGCTGCAAGCAAACATGTCAAAGCCATGCCAGCCGCGTTCCCGCCATAGATAAACCAGATCAAGCCTACTCCCACAATAAAGAGCAATAAGAACGCGCCTAATGCCAGACGAATGTTTGTTTGTTTTGAGTATTCTCGTAAATCTCTCATCTAGAGACTCCTATGATTATAGACGTCGATTGCACGACGCCAACGAGTTCGCCATGTATATAAGTTCCTCAATTGAGGCAGAACCGCTTCAACAGCTTCCTCGCCCTTTTTTGCAACTTCGTGCACATCCACAATATCCAGCGTATCAATTTGCAGCACTTGTGGACGAATAATGATCTCTGGCTTATCCACCTCAAGGCGATATTGTGTCACCGCGCGCGATGTGATATCAAGCGAGCGTGAAAATACATCCCACACAGAAGCATAACGCATTTTACTTAATAATGGAGACAGAATTAACCAAGCCCAATATTTGCGAAATGGAAGATTCCAGGGTTGTGTAGGAACGCCCATTGGGATATTTAACGCGACCGCTACAACGGGTAAGTGCGGCGCAAGCATACGCGCAGGTGCAACTGGAACAGGATCAATCGTTCCGCCATCGATCAACTCGAGACCATCAACTAAACGAGTAGGGAAAATACCGGGTAGTGCAATCGTAGCCAGAATGGCATCGATGAGGCGACCTTTTGACAGAAAGACCTCATTTCCACTCTTTAAATCTACCGCGGTAAGAACGCATGGCAATTTCAGATCTGCAAAAGTACAGGCGCCGACCACTTCTTCGAGCCAACGAGTGATACCTGCCACTCCGATCAACGAGGGACCATCATTCGGCGCGTGACCATAGAGTTGGGTTTGGTCAATAGAAGCGAATATCTCTTCGATCTCATCCGCTGAATATCCTAATGCATAAAATGCCGCGACCAATCCACCGAAGCTTGTCCCAGCCACACCTCGAATACGAAATCCTTCCTTTTCAAGCCGACGAATGACACCAATGTGTGCGTTCCCTTTGGCACCACCACCTCCGAGTGCTAATGTAACATCCATATTTATACCTTAACCTCCTGTTATGCTATACTCTAAAACGGACATCAATCCTTGCACTTATAATTTTCCAAAGAACTCCAAGTTTGACTGCAATCTAAAAAACTTGTCCATACTCTTATGACATCATCAAACCGTCTATCTTACATCACCGGACTAGATGGTATTCGGGCTGTAGCGGTGCTGGCTGTCTTGTTCTATCACGCCAACACTCCCTGGGCGTTGGGGGGATTTTTAGGCGTGGAAACTTTCTTTGTTCTCTCCGGTTTCTTGATCACATCTCTCCTATTGGCTGAGTGGCAATCCACGAGCGGGATCAATCTCAAAAACTTTTGGCTGCGACGTGCCCGAAGGTTATTGCCAGCGGTATGGTTTCTCTTACTGATCTTACCGATATTGGCAGTTCTATTTGCGCGCGATGCTCTACCACGTTTGAAAGAGGATGTTCCGGCTGCTTTATTCTATATAACGAATTGGGTTTACATTCTTCGCGAAGTGCCTTACTTTGAGGCCTTCGGACGACCACCCCTCCTCCAGCAGTTATGGTCTTTGGCGGTAGAAGAACAATTCTATTTGCTTTGGCCGCTTATCCTGCTCTTCCTGCTACGCAGACTCAAGAATAATCGTTATGGATTCCTAGTAGCGATTCTCATTATGATTGCGGCTTCTTCCGTGTGGATGGCGGTACTGTATTCACCCAATGCAGATCCTTTGCGTGTCTATTACGGAACCGACACTCGCGCGGCTGGCTTCCTTGTTGGTGCAATGCTGGCAGTGATCTGGTCTCCCTTGCAAGAGTCGCACGCATCCGGCAAGGGAATACTGGAAGTCTTAGGGTGGGGTGGGTTGATCGCTTTGATGATCCTCTTTAATCAACTTAACGAATTCCAATCCTTTTTGTATCGGGGAGGGATTCTCCTCACAGCGCTTGCGAGTGCTCTTTTGATTGTCGGCGCATCCAGCCCATTCACCTGGATCAGCAAGTTACTCGAAACGCGTGTTTTACGCTGGATAGGCTCAAGAAGTTACAGCATTTATCTGTGGCATTGGCCCGTTTTTATGCTAACACGTCCTGGCTTTGACATTGATCTGCCTGATTTGATTATACGGGTAGGGCAAGTAGCCATCACATTCGGGCTTGCTGAGCTCAGCTACCGTTGGATTGAAACTCCGGTTCGCCATCAGGGATTTCGAGCAACCCTACGTTCCTTACAGAAGACATTCAAAGGCTGGTCTGTTCCACAAAAATTGGGCGTAGGCGCAGGAATTCTTTCTGTAAGCCTAGTTTTGATATGGCAGGGAACCATTCATCAGGTGACGGCTAGTACAATATCTGAAGACATTCCAGCCACACAGAGCCTATCCTGGGTAGTCATAAAAGATATAACGCCAACAAAACCATCTCCTATCCATACTCCGCCAGTATCTAACTCGCTAACTGAGAACCGTTCAACGCCCACAGCTACTCCTGCAATTGATTTACCGCGTGTGACGCTGATCGGAGATTCGATCATGCAAGGTGCAACGCCTATGATCGAAGATGTACTTGGTGATGATATTTATATTGACGCTGCGCGCAAACGTCGCATGGAAGATGTTCCCGCTTTGGTTGAGACTCTTTACAAGGAGAGGCATCTCTCACATGTTGTCGTCATTCATTTGGGCAGCAACCGTCCATTTGAAGATTCTATATTCGACGAGGTCATGGAAACACTGCTTGCTCACCAAGTGGAACGAGTGATCTTTATCAACGTCCATCGGCCGATTAGCTGGGAATATTACATCAACCAAAAGTTTGCGAAAGATGTAGCCCGCTGGCAACCCCAAGCCGAACTGATGGACTGGAACGCGCTGTCACAGCACGAACAGGGCTGGTTCATCAAAGACCAGACTCACTTAAGTTATAAGGGAAGTGAGGCTTACATCAACGCGCTCAAAGAAAAGTTGGGAACTAACCCATAGTAGGTTTTCGCTATGGACATGGAGGTGGAGCTCCAGCTGCTAGAGCGGTTTGACAAGCAATTGCAGTCTGTCCAACTGATAGAGCAGTTTGCTGTGCCGCAGCGGTCTGTGTCATCTGCGCGATAACTGTTCCCGCTACAGCCGTTTGCACTGCATCAACTGTGTTTGTTGGCTCAGGATTCTTTTTCACCGTAATAGATACTCCCAACGTTGCCCCGAACGGTGTTCCTCCCGCGTCACTAAAACGCCAGGAAGCATTGTATGTTCCGTTATCTTTAGGCGCTGTCAAATCCACCGATAATGTTGTCCATTTGCCCGGCGGAATGACTTTGCTTAATCTTCCGGGTGATCCCCCCATCTGATCCCCACTGACAAAAACCAAATGATATAGGTATACCCAGTCACAGGTTCCATTATTTTCGACTTGCCAAGATTGCGTGAATTTTTGACCTGGGGTTAATGTGCCGTCTGGACTTCTAAAACTTTCTATCAATCCCAGGTTGTTGCACCCAACAGCCAGTGAAGAGGAGAGCGGGGTAGAAGTATAAAACGTACCTGTAGGGGTAGGAGTGTTATAGAAAAGAATTGCCTGAGTAGATGAAGGGAATGGTGAGGGCAAGGCTAGTGCCGTTCCAGTCGGAAGTGACGTTACAGTTGGTATGGCTGTATTCGTCGCAACAGGAGCCAACGCAGTTTGCGTTTGAAACAGGGCTGCAACCATCGTTTGAGCACCAACCGCGATCGTGGCATTCAGATCGGGTGTGGATGAAACAGCACTTGGTGCTCCACAAGATGTCAGTAATATTCCAATGAGCAGCAATAGTATCAATGATCGTCGAGCGAAGTACATCATTCACCTCATGTGTAATTTTTATGGAAGCAACAAATGTCTAAAGCTTATTCGTACCAGTAATATTCCCGCAACACCCGCGAGAAAGATTATATTCAATAAATATACCCTATTTCAAACTACTGCCCCACTTCTCATCCACGGAAAACCTACGAGTAGACTACAAATCCTTATTTTACATCGAAGAACAGGCAGAATTTCCAATAAATGACAAAGTCCAGGAAAAGACCGTTATACACTTGAACGAGTCTGCAGATTGATTCGTTCCCACTTTAATACAGCTAGAATATGGTTATACGCTCCTTACATAAAGGGACTAACTTGAGGCAAAAGGACTTTCAATGCCTTTATCAATGCGTTCACATCATCTTGAGAATTGTAACCTTGAATAGAGATGCGCATAAATTGCCTGTCCTGCCATTCGACCAAAGGCACTTCGATTTTATATTCATCGTACAAGCGACTTTTGAGAATCGTGACATCAGTGTGCGGTAGTGGAGCGATCCCCATTTGGCTGTAAAAATCTGAATCAAGTGGATATAACGGCAGAAGGTTTGTCAAATCGCAAATCCGTTCAATGGCTTGATGAAGCAATCTATGACATTCACAACGAACATCATCCCACTGATGATCGTTCATAAATTTGATAGCACTGGGAACTGAGAGAGCTGCAGCAGGATCTTTGGTGCCGGTCCATTGCAAGATGTCAACGAAACGTGAGCCGGTCGCGGTTTCAGATGTTGGCTGATAGCCCCAGCTTACGATCAACGGGTCGATCAGATCTTGAACTTCCTGACGTACATAGAGAAATCCCACGCCTTTTGGTGCAAGCATCCATTTATGACAATTTCCAAAAAGGATATCCGCGCCCAGCAATTGCAAATCGAGGGGAATTTGTCCCGGAGAATGTGCGGCATCAATGATCGAAAGAATGCCTGCCTCTTTCGCGCGCTGACAAAGCATTTCCACCGGAAGTTTCAATGCGGTGGAAGAAGTGATATGGCTCACATAGATCGCTTTCGTTCGTGAGCTGACGCCTTGCCAGAACTGATTAAGGATTTCTTCTTCGGAATAAACTGGCAATGGAATCGATTGACGAATATATTTCGCGCCTGTTTTACCGCAGATAAAATCCCATGTGTAATCGCAGGCACCATACTCATGATCCGTAGTTAGGATTTCATCGTCAGATTTCAGATCTAAAGATCGAGCAACGATGTTGACTCCATGAGTTGCATTGGGAATGTACACAAGGTCATTAGCCGGTGCATTGATATATTCTCCCAGCGCTTGGCGTGACTCTTGCAAGAGTCCATCCAACTCACGAGCGAGGAAAAGAACAGGTTGAGTTTCTAAACGCAATTGCCAGTTTTGATATGCTTCAAAGACAGGTTTAGGCGTTGCACCAAATGAACCATGATTGAGAAAAACAATATCTGGATCTAAGAGAAAATATTCTTTGAGGGATAGCATAAGGCTATTATAAGTTGGAACAGTATTGGACCTGCATTTATGTTTCAAGAATTCCTAAGTTCTTGACTGCTCTAGCGCTATCAAACTATGCCGTTTATTTCCCCATGGCAGTAATTACCCGCTGTTAGATTTACTCTGAAATGCGCGCCGAATCCGCCCCCATATTACTTTGACAAGGTCTGCCTCCCTGGAATTAACTTCGCGGCGACTGTAACGTGCCTGAATAAAAGCGTCAGTGATTGAATCAATATCTTCACCTGCAGAGGGCAAGGCTTTCTCCAACGTAACCGCATATTCAGAAGGTGTTTGAGATGGCTTGCGCGTCAATCCTTGCTCACCACCACGACGAATCATTGCAAGATAGAAGAAGTAAATTCGTCGGCGCGGATCAAGTGATCTAAGGCTAATGAAATCCACTCGAGGAAGGATGCGCTTCCCTTCCAGGCGCGAAAGGATACTTTGCCAGCCGTCCGTTATCGCGCGCGATAAACTTCCGCGTGTTTTATCCGCATTCCTATACAACCATTGCCAGGCAAGGATCAGCCAATTTGTAATACGCGACCTGCGAAGCATCGCAAGAATGCCATCGTGTTGTCTTACGAATCGTATGAACGCAAAAACAATGATCGCGAGCAACGATCCCCACAAAAAGATTGATCGGATCAGCGCCCAGACCGCACTGCTGGTAGTGGGCGATGCAGACTCCACCGGCGGGAGTGGTAAAGGACGTAGAGCAGGTAATCTGCTTATGAATGATGGGCCCTTGCCAAATAAGAGGAAAGGAAGGCTGAATAATAACAATACAAGAGCTACGAGCAATTGCCCGATAAAGAAAAGCACACTGAGCAGAAATCCAAGCAATGTCCCCAGCAGGGAGAAAAAACCAAGGCTGTCACCGGCTGGCAACAGACTGACGATCACTGCCAGAATCAAGAGGAAGAACACACTATATACCCCCCATTGCCTTACCAGGTTTTTGGAAGAAACAGGAATGCGTAGTCGATTCCAATGGGTTTGTAACGACATTAATCGGCTTAGACTGAGCAATGCCAATCCGAAAACGAAATAGATTAAAGCACCTGCTTCCGCCCCTGAGAAACGATTCCATTCCAGATTGGGTAGTCCAGTAGGACTGGAAAACGTTGCGCGCAAATTGATGCGCGTCAAAGCAGTCAAGATCACAAGAGCGATACCCATGCTGAAAATCAGATTCACCAATCGTTGATGGGCAGGTATTACATCAATTCGGATATAAACTGAGTCTTCGCGTAAAGCCCATGCCATATCTAGTCCAATTTCATCAAGCAAGCCCAAAAACTGCGCCGTTAGGACCCAAACCAGGAATGCAAGCAGTAAAGTAATGATAAACTCCGGCGTGAAGAGATTTGCCATGTATCCACGAGCAAAAAGCGACATATCCTTTATGAACGAATCAAGTCCATTGGCGTAAGAAAGCAAGAATCGGATCAACAGCGCAATGACGATCCATTGGACACCCAGAGCAATTAACCACTCTGGACTGAATGGAGTCAGAGATTTCAAATGTTGATAAGTATAGAGTCGGTCAATCACAATGAACAACATTATGCCTGCAATGACGCCTGAGTGCCAGTCCGGCAATGCATTATGAATGAGACTGCCGACTGTCATAACAACACAAGCCATCATCAGGAACACCAGCATGTAACTGATGGATCGAAACACCTTCTCATTTCCAATTGCAGTTAATTTTGGATTCATGCGTGTTTCGATCCTTGCATCCAGATTTTCAGATCACTCTCAGTAGCGATGGAAAAAACCGATATACCAAAAGATTTTGCGCGTCGGCGAATCACATCCTCGGAGCTATCCCGGCCAGCCAAAATCAATATCGCGTTTTGTCCCCAACGACGTGCCTGATGGAGTTCATCCAGTAATTCATCATCGGCCTTTCCCGTAATCACGATCAACGTAGTGCCCCAGGTAAGTTGGTATCGCTGTCCCTGAATTAAAGGAACAAGCGCCGAATCCTCAGTGATTTCAACCCGCGCCAAAGTTTCCAATAAACGCATCAGGTGACGTTTTCCTTTTCGGGGAGGAATAGATTGGGGTTTGCCATCTTCCGTTAGGGGATCGCGACCGTTCACCATCATCCCGACCATTTGCTTTTTATCCATAATCCAATTAGAGATCGAGGCTGCAATCACAATCGCCAGTTCTGTTGAATCAATGCGACTGCGATAATAATAGTCCTCTGCATTGAGATTCAAAATGACGTACGTTTCGAGCGCGATGGATGGTTCAAACACCTTCACCTGCAATTGGCCAGCAGAGGCAGAAGTTTTCCAATCAATCCTTCGCAACGAATCACCGGAAATATATCCGCGCTTGCCAAAGACCCGGGTCGGATCTTCGAACAGAGGCAGGGTATGACGTAATGTCCCTTGCGGTGAATAAGAAGGAATTCCAATGGAGGTGAATGGAATGATCTTAGGATACACCACTAAATGTTCAGCCTGGTTTTCCGCCTGTAGTGATTCGCTTAGCCCAAGGATATCGCCAGTAGAAATGGAGAGGGGCCCAATCTGATAATAGCCGCGTTTACGGGCTTCGACGGAATACTCAAAATTCGCATCGGCGTGTGGACCTAGATTGATTACCGATTGAAAACTATTCGGCCCCACAAGCGCGACCGGCAGTGTCTCGCGCAGCTCAAGCCACGGAACAGGTAACCAGCCTTTGTTTTGTACATGCAGATCAATTTGGAC
>WNFX01004071.1_pt1 | contig 14427 bp, 12 predicted proteins | sample 5400111 | NCBI WGS metagenome assembly WNFX01 (sample SAMN13153363, study PRJNA577476) | soil metagenome | isolation source: 40 cm soil or saprolite under grassland replicate 1 | place: USA:California | collected 2016-06-15 | reverse complement strand
AGGCGGCTCGGAGCGGGTTCCAGGTTGGAGCGGGTCAGTCCGGGGCCAGTTTGCAGCTGCCGGCCGCAATTCAAGGCATCGCCCGCTCCGTCTTCACCCACGCATTCGTTGACGCCATGCACCCGACCTTGGCTCTGCCAACTGCCTTCCTGGTGACTGCTGCCCTGGGCGCGACGTTCCTTCGCGCGCACAGGGTAGCCGCTGCTGCCCCGGAAGAGGAGGTGAAGGCAGCTGCCTGACCCTCAACCCCTCCTCGTCGGGGTCCTTCGTCTACCCGACACCATTTCATTCACAAGGAGAAGACACCGTGGCTACCAAATCGTTCGATCGTTCGTCGGCATCCGCCCCCTCGGCGACCGGGGGATGGGCTCGCTGGCTGGCACTCGGCGCCATCGCTGGGCCGGTGTTGTTCACTCTCGCGTGGATCGTCCTTGGCCCGCTGCATCCCGGTTACTCGCCCGTTAGCGAGCAAATGAGCGTACTCGCCATCGGTCCCAACGGCGGGTTCATGCGCGCTGCCTTCGTCCTTTACGGGGTCCTGGTCACCGTCGGCGTGATCGCCATCTTCCAGGGCCTCGAGGACGAGCTTGGGCTGGTGTCGCGCTGGGTTTGCACCGTGCTGCTCTTGCTCTCGCCGCTTGGCGTCCTCTGGGCAGGCATTTTCACCATGGACCACCTCGCCCTTCACACAGTCGGCGCTGTGGTGGGTCTCGGGACTCCAGTGATTACGCTCCCCATCGTTGGACTTGTTCTGCGCCGCGCCCCGAGCTGGCGGCGCGTCGGAACCTTGATGCTCCTCGGTGGCCCCCTGACGCTGGCCCTGCTGGTCGGGTTCAGCAACAGCGTCCCCCAGTCTGTTATTCGCACCGGGGGCGCGGGCGGGAGCCTTGGCCTGTGGCAGCGTGCCTTGGGTATCGAGGTTCAAGCCTGGTTTGTGGCCATGGGCTGGCTGGCATTCCGACAAAAGGAGACGACACGATGAGCAACGGTGGCGGTCATTCGATGATGACGAGCCCCGATTCAATTGACATGGCTGCGATTAATCACCGGTCTGAGCTCAAGCCAGCAGTCAAGGAGTCGATGCACTGGCTCGCCTTGGGGGCCATTGCCGGGCCGGTGTTGTTCACCCTAGCCTGGCTCGTCCTCGGTTTCATCAGTCCCGGTTTCACCATCTGGGGCACTGTGATCGCGCCCTACTCGCCGATAAGCGCCGGTATCAGCGGTCTGGGTCTGGGCATCACCGCACCCTACCTGAACGCCGCCTTCGTGCTCTTGGGGCTGCTGCTGTTGGCCGGCGTTGCAGGCATCTACCAGGCGCTGGATGATGTCAAACCGGCAGGACGCTGGGCCATCGCCGGGCTGCTCGGTTTGAGCGCGCTAGGCGCCGCCTTGGATGGCATCTTCACCCTGCAGTCGCTCTTCCCTCATCTGATCGGCTTCGTGCTGGCAACCGGATCACCAGTCGCGAGTTTTCTCGTCACTGGCTTGCTGCTCCGCCGAAGCCCACGCTGGGGTCCCCTCGCGAAATGGCTTCTGTTTGCCAGTCCGTTGACGCTCGCCTTGTTCGTGCTCTACTTCGTGACCTTCTCGCCGACCGCTGAAGGCGCGACAACCGGCATCGCAGGGCTAACTGAGCGGATCCTGGTCACCGAGGTCTTCGTCTGGTTTGTGGCGTTGGGCTGGACAGCTTTCAGGGCAAGGACGACTGGAGAGGGCAATGCCCGCGCGTGATCCTGAACGATGCCTGAAGCCGGCGGCGCTTAGTTCGGCTCGGAATGTACTGCCGGAACATGACTGGAGCCGAGGTTGATCCAGATCAGGGCGGCGTATCAATTTCAAGATAGGAGATGAGTCGCGTGGAAACTAAGACCGGATTTGTAACGTCCAAAGACGGCACGACGATCGGCTATCGCCAAGTCGGTCAGGGACCGGGCCTGTTGATCCTGCACGGGTCCATGTCCACGGGTTACAACCACATGCAGTTGGCTGAGGGTCTGGCGGATGAATTCACCGTCTATCTACCCGACCGCCGCGGCCGCGGCTTGAGTGGGCCTTACCGAGAGGATCACACGATCCGAAGGGACATTCAGGATCTGGACGCGCTGTTGTCGCAGACTGGCGCCCAGGACGTTTTCGGAGTCAGCATCGGAGCCATCATCTGCCTGCAGGCCGCGCTCGACCTGCCGGCGATCCGCCGAGTTGCCGTCTACGAACCGCCCCTCCTGATCAAGGATCCGGCGTTACTCCTGCAGCGCTTCGACGCCGAGATGGCGCGGGGTAACACGGCCGCGGCGCTCGTCACTGCCATGAAGGGAACACAAATGGGTCCAAGGATCTTTGACCTGCTGCCTCGATGGCTGCTCGAGCTGATGACCAGACAGATGGTCTCGGGCATGGAGAAGAACGGGACGGGCGACTACCTATCATTCGGCGCGCTTGCGCCAACGCTGCACTACGAATCGCAGGTCTACATCGACATGGTAGGCGAGCTGGACGCCTTCAAGGGCATATGCAACGAGGTCCTCCTGCTCGGTGGAGCTAGGAGCGCCACGCATTTCACAGCCGCCCTCGACGTCTTGGCGACGATTCTGCCCACAGCCACTCGTCTTGAGCTCCCCGCGGTGGGTCACGGCGCGTCATGGAATACAGACGTTGGCGGCAAGCCGAAGGTCGTGGCGGCGGAACTGCGATCGTTCTTCAGCGGTTCTTACAACTCGGGTCAAATGGCGTCCAACCAAGAACCAACCTGGGCGAGCCCAACTGTACCTTCCAGACGCTGACGAGTGACCCACTTGGAGCCAGGGCGCCTAAGTCCTGGCTCCGCCGTTTCCATAAATCCGCGGCAAAGCGCGCGGGGCTTGGATGGGCGACCAGCTCCGGCTCTTACTACTTCAAGCGCTTCGACCCAACACACCAAGTCGAGACCGCCAGGCTCGGCTCAACTGGTCGCGTCTAATGGACTAGACAGGTGATCTCCTGCCTAGTATACTTGGCGGCGCGTTGGACGAGGCGCTTCTTCGCGATGCCGAGCTGGCCAGAGACCGGCTAAATGAGTTTGAAGCGCAGGCCGATCGCGGCCGTCTCGAGTTGCACCAGGCGATCAGACGGCTTCATTCGGCGGGCCGATCGATGCGCGAAATAGCGTCTGCGCTCGGGCTCAGCCACCAGCGAGTCCATCAGATCGTCAGTGGGGGGAAGCCGATCGCAGAGTCAGCGCGCAAGAGCACCCTCTTCAACCGACTTGTGCGTCGGAATCCTAAGGAATGCGAGCCTGGCGGCGAGTCGAACTGGTTCGACCAAATTGTCGGCGAGCGCCTGTACATCGACGCCAGAGAAGCTTTAACGCTGTCGCAGTTGGAAGCGCGAGCACTGAATCACAGCTACCTGGGCACTGAACATCTGCTGCTCGGTCTCATGAGAGCAGATATCGGACTCGCCCCACGACTCCTACGGGCGATCGGGGCCGACGCGAATCGGAGCCGCGCCAGGATACAGAACCTGCTCGGGACCCCGCCTCACACAGCTGACCGGCTCAGCCCGACGGCTCGACTGAAGGAGGTATTGGAACTCGCAAGCCTCGAGGCAAAACGTCTCCGCTCCACGCACGTCCGCAGCGAGCATCTGCTGCTAGGTCTGGCTCGCGAGGGCCGTGGCCTCGGGGCCAGAGTCCTTATTGAATTGGGGATCACGTACGACCAAATACGTTCGCGGGTCAGCTGGGCTGCGATCGATTGTTCCTTCTGTGGTCGGAGCGGCCTTGAGGTTGCACATCTTGTCGCGGGTCCGGGCGTGTACATCTGCGAGCACTGCGTTGAGGAAGCCGGCGCTGCCACCAGCCCATTGGCGACACGCCAACATGCGGCACCGGCGATGAGGTTAATTTCCAAGGACGATCCCGACGCGGCCTGCACCTTCTGCGGCAAACGAGTAGCGAATGTCGACCGCCTCGTCGGTGCGGGATCCCGGTTATCGATTTGCAGTGAATGCCTAGTCCTCTGCCGTGAGATCGATGGAATCGACCTGTGACGACAAATTATTCATGTGCATGCCTAGCTGATCGTCGACGATGAGGACCAAACCAAGAGGCCTAAGAGTGGCCACGATCGCAGACATTCATGGCAATCTTGCGGCCCTCGAAGCGGTGCTCGCCCGGTTGGAGGCGGAATCCGTCGACGCGATTGTTGTCGCTGGTGATGTTGCAAGCGGACCCCATCCAGCCGAGACGGTCGAGCGTCTGATGTCCTTGGAGCGAGCTCGCTTCATTCGCGGCAACGGGGACCGCGAGGCGGTGCAGGCGTTTGACGAACACTGGCCATTTGATCCCGCGGATGACCATTCACGTAAAGATGCCTCATGGTTCGCGCACGAGATCACGCGCGCTCATCGCGACTTTCTTGCCGAATTCGAGGACCAGATTGTCTTACCGGTCGAGGGGCTTGGGGATGTTCTCTTCTGCCACGGCTCGCCAGGCAGCGACGAACAGATGATGACCAGTCTGACGCCAGAGCTCGCCTTAAGACGCATGCTGGCTGGGGTCGAGCAGCGGACTGTTGTCTGCGGCCATACACACGTCCAGTTTGATCGCGCAGTTGACGGTTTCCGAGTCATCAACGCCGGCAGCGTGGGCATGGCCTACCAGGGGCGACGAGGTGCATTCTGGGTAATGTTGGGTCCTCGCATCGAGTTCCAGCGCACCGATTACGATTATGAGCAGGGAGCTCAACAGATACTGGCGAGCAACTATTGGGCCGCCGACAATCTCGTACGGGAGATTATCCTCAAACCGCCCGACCCACGCGAGGTCGAAGAGTTCTTCGAGAAGCTGGCTGCAGAACGCGGGGACCGATAGCCCTGGGATGCTCGCCGAATGCTTGGTGCCTTCCTATAGCAATCGCTTTCATTTGGCCACAAAATGGCCCCTGCCCGTCAGCAAGGCTTCGATGGGCAGGCCGCGCGCCGTACGGCAACGCCGGTGGCAGACCCTGGCATTTGACGGTACTCAGCGGCAGGCGGCGAATTGGAAGCGCTGTTTCTGAACGGGCTGCAGCGATCTGTTAACCGCAAGGTTCGGGGTTCGAGTCCCCGTCCCGGAGCCACAATTCTCTGTGAGCCAGTTTCGTGTGCTGATCCGGCTGAAGCACGACCAAAGCGTCCCGCATGATGCGTGTCGTTGGTTCGGCTGATGCCTGACAGGCGTCCCGGCTGATACCTGACACTCCCGCGCCTGAGGTAGACGAGCGTGTCAGACCGTGGGCAGGCTTGGCGGTAGCTAACGAGCGGGTCGAGTCGCTCAAATCGATCGGTGCCGGGTCAGCAGTGCGAACACAGGTGACCGAGGTCTGCCCAAAAGCCGGCACCCAAGGGAACTCAGGGGGTTGACTGGAGTGTCATGATCGGTTGTCGGAGCAATGGGTGTTCGGTGGCAATGAGACGCCGGTACCGCGAGCGTTTGGGCCCGCGCCGTATAGCGCCTGGTGACCGGGAAGAGCCTCAAGACCGAAAGCTCGCGCAAGGGTTTGACCTTCACGCCCCAATCCCGCTCTTGGCCGCCACAGCGCTTTCGCTCCAGCGGGATGCCGGCAACAGGGCTGTGGATGGCCTACTGATCGACAGGCTAAGCCCGAACGTACAGCGGCAGGGTGAAGGCGAACAGTTCACCTCACGCCCCGAGTCGCCCCCTGTTGTCCCTCTGCCGGCTCAATGCCTCCGCTTGAGCCTTACTGCCTTCCAGGTCTTCCCTCAGCCGCCCGAGATCCCTTTCATCGGCGTGCCGGGAGACGTGGCCCCGGATCCGAGCTCGTTTTCCGAGGAGGCATGGCCGATCGGCACGATGCTGCCGGTTCTCAACCTGCGGCCACGGCAGCCCATTCCCGGAGAAAGTGCACCGGGCGGCGCGGGTCCTGGACCGGCAGCGTCACCGGGTGGTGCAGGTCCGGCACCAGCGGCGTCACCGACCGCAGCCGGCGGCGCAACCCTGGACGTACCCGCGGGAAGCCGGCTCGTGCGCAGGGGGAGTCGAGGATCGGACGTCGCTGAGCTGCAGAGTCGCCTGACCGATCAAGGCTTCGAACTTGCGGCCGACGGCATTTTCGGGAAGCGAACTGATGGGGCCGTGCGCCAGTTCCAGGAGCAAAACGCATTGGACGTCGACGGCATCGTGGGTCCTCTAACCTGGAAGGCGCTGGGAGTTGAACTTCCAGAGCCAGAAGTCGCCTCTGCCTGACCACGACGCTGGAACTGCCCTTTCGAACTAATGCAGCTCACGCGCCTCCTCTATCAATGTGGCTTCTGGATATCAATGTGCGTTCCGAACACGCCCCTGCCCATACATGACCGGCTGTTGATAACTTGCCGGCGTGCAGAAATCCCGCTTGGGGTTCGGTAGGGCAGCCCCGTGAGCGACTTCATCATCAAGTCCGGCGACATGATCCAGATAACCGTCACGGCCCCAGCGGTAGTGCCTCAGCTCGCGGCACCCATTCCGCTCACCGGCTCGAGCACCAACCTGAAAATCGGCGGCATGGCCGCGTGCCTTCAGGGCGACGAGCTACCAGCCGCCATTCAAGGTCCGCTCATGTATATGTCGCCGCCGTTCGTCACGCCTGGCACAGGCACGATCAAGATCGTTCTCCTGCCAACGAACCTCACGACCATGACTCAGAATGGCAAACCGGTACTGCTGAAAGGCGCGATGTTCCAGGCGATCTTCACCGTGCAGTCGCCGGCCATGATGCCGACTCCTGCTGGCCCGCAGCCGGACCCAGTTGCGGCCAAGCCCTGCACCGCGCAGTTCATCACCACCAACGCGACCATCAAGGCCTCCTGACCGGACCGGCCTTGACTCCTCCTGTTTTTGACCGGCGGCGGCTCAGCTCCACGTCCAGGACACGAAGTAACGGCCGCTGCCGACCCTCACTTGAGCCGGCTTGTCCGGTATGAACGGATAGTGAATCGTCAGTCGCGCCACATCCTCTGTAACCAGGGCGCGGTGAATTACGCGCACAACCAGGGCAGTTGACGAGTCGATTCGTCCGGGGTCAAAAAACATCTGCCACAGGTCGAAGGTCGCCGTACCCGTCTGGCCCTTGTTCAGGCTGCCGGCCTTGAACTCGACCTCCTGTATACCGACAAACACGTCGTCGCTGGCGACGATGTTGTCCTTTTCGTCAACCGTGATGGTGATCGACATCGTCGGCTTCTTCTGTTTGAGAGCCTCGAGGATCGTCGCATAAGCCGCCGGGTCGTTTGTTTTCGCCGGCCCCAGGTAACGAAGCAGCACCTGAGTTGGTTGCTTCATGGCGTCCGCCACCGAGTTGAATGCGGTCCACGTCTCCTCTTTCTCACCCGCGATCGGGCCGTCGAGAGTGGGCGGGATCGCCTTCGTTTCCTTGCCTGTTGCGGCAAGGCCTGCGCCCGACCCAGAATGATCGATCTGCATCTGCCAGGGCACCGCCCACTCGTACTGGTGCAGATGAGTTAGCGGCAGGCTCTCGCTCTTGGCGGCGATTCCGGTTATGAAGCGGTCTTCGCCTTTGGTCTCGGTAAGCACACCGTCGTTGAGCTTGATCGGAAAGCTGGTGCCGGGCTTGTCGTAGAAGTGCACCGTTCCGGTCCGCTGCCCATCGCTGAATCCTGTCGGCAGCTCGTACCAGGGCGCGACCACGTTCGGCGCAACTTTTTTCGTCTTGGGGTCCGTTTGAGCGTCGCGGAGTGGCCCGCGAACAGTGGATTTTGACTCTCCAACGACGGGTAGGGCCGGGTCGCCCCCTACGTGGTATATGCCGGAACGGTTCGAACCCATCACGCTCTGAGTGGCGCCGATGTCAATTCGTGCGCCGACGCCCATGCCGTTCCACCCGTCAGGTCCAGGCGGCGCGTCGACCGTAACCCCGGCGCTGATCACGACATCAGGTGCGTCCAGGACGACGTCCGAACCCTGGGCAGATGCTTTCACGTTTCCCGTAAAGGTGGGGTCCGGGCTGGTGAGCTTGATCATGGTGGGGTCGAACTTTCCACCGCCCGCGCCGCCGCCCCCGCCAGGTGGCGGAGGCTGGCGTTGCGCAAGCAACTCGGACACGGCCGCATTTCCGGCCAGGCGCTGGAGAGCAAGGATCGGCTGCTCGGCAGGCTGAACCTTTCCTGGCTGGGCCGCCGGGGCGTGCTCCAGCGCAGGCTTGTTCACTTGCGCTTCTCTATGCACGACTCTGCGCCGAGTGTATTCGCAGCTCTGGTGAACTTCCGAGGCGTGTCAGTGCATCCTTTCAGGCAGCGCCACGCACCCAAACAGGCAATGCGGGGTGGATTGCGCCGCGCATCGTGCTTGGGGCTGGCTGGCCGGGCGTCTTGAGCGCTTGACCCAGGCGGCTAAGGATCGTTGCCTGGCTACGAAGCGAAACGTTAGCTGTCGTGCCCCTCCCGTTGGCCTAAGTTTTCCGGCAAACCCCTACCGCTGAGAAGGAAGGCCGACACGCAAATACCTGTCGTGGCCGCAAAGCTACGGGTCCCGACGTCCCGATCCTATGGCCTTTCCCGGCTGGACTCCGTCATGAGCCGGCTGTGGGGCCGCAAGCTCGCGCTTGTCGTGGCTCCTGCCGGGTCGGGGAAAACGACCCTGATCTCTCGGTTCGCCGCGACCTCCAAGGTCCCGGCTGCCTGGTATCGGTGCGAATCGTGGGACGTGAGCCAGGATCACCTGCTCCGGCACCTCGGCGAGGCCTTCGCGAGCGTATTCGGCGAGTCGCGTCAGTGGCCGACGGTAGAGGATGCGGCGTCAGATCTCGAGCGCTGGACGGGCCAGCGCATGCTGCTCGTCATCGACGACGCGCACGCCATCGCCGGCACTCCGGCGGAGAGGACGCTCGAGCGGTTCATCGACTACGCGCCGCCGAGCCTTCTGACCGTCATCGCTTCGCGAACACAGCCGGACTTCAACCTGTCTCGCCTTCGGGTCTCGGGTGCACTGGCCGAGATAAATGGTGAGGATCTGCGATTCCGTTCATGGGAGGTCGAGAACCTTTTCCATGACTTCTATCACGAGCCGCTTCCACCGATCGAGCTCGCCGAGTTGGCGCGCCGGACCGAAGGTTGGGCGGCGGGACTCCAGCTTTTCCACCTCGCGACGTCGGGCAAGGGCTTGAATGAGCAGCGCCGAATACTGCGAGGCCTGTCCGGCGGTTCGAGGCTCGTTCGCGAGTACCTGGCCCGCAACGTGCTCGACGAGCTCCCTCCCCGGCTGCGAGCCTTTCTGATCGACACGTGCGTCCTCGGCCGGCTGAGCGGCCCGATCTGCAACCGCTTCCTGAATCGCAACGACAGCGAACAGATTCTGGAAGAGCTCGAGCGGCGACAGATTTTCACGACGGCCGTGGGGACGGAGGGTGACTACCGATATCACGAGGTTCTGCGTTCCCACCTGGAGCACGTGCTTACCGCCGAGTCCGGTGAGCGCGCCGTGCGACAACGCTATGGCACGGCCGGCAGAGTGCTCGAGCAGTTCGAGGCGATTCCTGAAGCGCTGCATGCATATTGCAGGGCTGAGGACTGGAGCGCCGTCGACAGGTTGTTGGGGCGCAATGGAGCGCAGCTGGCGCGGCGGACGGGCGTATGGATAGACGCGCTTCCGCCCGCGGTGCTCGAGCACGATCCCTGGCTGCTCCTCGCCAGCGCCAGGCGGCACCGTGCCGAAGGCCGATGGCAGAGCGCGATCGACGCCTACCAGCGCGCTGAGCGGGGCTTCACCGGACTCGATGGGATCCAGATCTGCCAGCGCGAGCGGCAGGTCCTGGCTGCGTGGCTGACCGCGACTGCCGTGCCGGCCGTCGACAGCTACGGATTGTTGCGGCTCGCCAGTATTCGCGACCCGCTGGGCATGCGAGCCCAGCTGGCGGGTCAGATGACGGCGCAGGAGACACTCGTCGCCGGGCTTGCATCCCTGATGGCGGGCGAGGTGATCGAGGCCCGGCGCTTGCTCGCGATTGCGGAGCAGTCCGTCGATGTCACCGACGCGGTCGTGGTCGCCGGGCGGCTTGGTCACGCGCTGGCGTCGCTCCTTGCTGGAATCGATGACGCGGCGGTCGCTATCGACCTGGCCGTAGAGGAAGCTGATGCACGAGGTCAGGGATTTCTCGCCCGCATCGGCCGTGCGTGCATGGCGGTCGCGGGCGGTCCTGCGGGCGAGTCGGCCGCAGCTGCGGTGGCTATCGCTTGCGATCATCTCGGCGATCGATGGGGCGCGGCGCTAGCCTCGCTCATGCGCGGCCTCTGCATCGTGCAATCTGGAATCGGCGATCCCCGCGCCGCGCCTCTTCTCGACCAGGTGGCAGGCGCCTTTCACGAGCTCGGCGCCGGCGTGCCCGAAGCGTGGTCCCGTTCGCTTCATGCGCTGGCGCTCGCCCAACAGGGTGATCCAACGGCGCATACGGTGGCGCTCAAAGCCGAGAGCCTCGCCAATGCGTTGGCAGCGGAAGGCCCCAGGTTTTTCGCCTATCTGGCCCTGGCTAGAGCGGGCGGTGGTAGCCGCTCGCAGTTTGTCGAGCTTGCGACCGCCGCTTCGGCCAGGACCGGCTTGAGCCGGCGTTTTGTCGACGCCCAGTTGCGACCGACTCCGCAGGATGGGCCGAGTCCAGTTACGATCCGCTGCTTTGGCGAGTTCGGGATCGCCGTCGATGGGCATCCCGTCGTGCTGTCCAATCTGAAGCCCCGTCCGAGGGCGCTGTTGCGCCGGCTCTGCGCCGACGCCGGGTCCCCCATCCATCGCGAGGTCCTGCAGGAGGCGTTTTGGCCCGGTGCTGATGTTGAGGTCGGGGCGCGTAATCTCCACGTCGCGATTTCCATCCTTCGCCAGGCGCTCGAGCCCGGGATCGCGCGCGGAGCCTCCTCGCTGCTGGTCCGCGACGGCGATGCCTATCGAATCATGCTGCCGCCGGGCTCGGAGGTCGATGTGCGAATGTTTGACGAGGCGATTAACCGCAGCCGTCGCGCCCGGACTGCGGGGGACCTGGACGCGGCGCTGGATGGGTTCCGACAGGCGGCCGCCATCGCTGAGAAAGAGTTCCTCCCGGAGGATGGATCAGCGGATTGGGTCACTCAACGGCGCGAGCGGTTTCGCGCCAGCCTGATCGATGTCGCCTCGCCGCTCGCCAACCGCTTCCTCGCGAACGAGCAGCCGGCGCTGGCGGCGCAGGTGTCAGGCGCAGGGCTGGCAGCAGACCGCTACGTCGACGCGCTCTGGCGCATCTTGATAGATGCCCGAGAAAGGGCCGGAGACGAAGCAGGGGCGCGCCGCGCGCAAGCTGAGTATCGGAAGGTCGTACTCGAGCTCGAACGCGAAACTATTCGATCTTGAAAAATTCGACCTCAGCGATCGCCACGTCCGGGCTCTGGGCGGACGGATAGACGCTGAGGATGTGAATTTCCGCGAACGACGACACGACGTGGGATGAAAAGTCGTACTGAGTCGGATTTGGATCGTCCTTCAAGGTAAGGCGCGTGCTGGACTTGTCAGAGAAGACGATCTGCACGTCTTTTGGTCGAGCCAGCGTGGCGAAGTCTTTGCCCGCTCCCGAGGTCAGCAGGATCCCATCGAGGTCGACCGTTCCGCCGAAGCTGAGCCGAATCCATGGCTGTTTGTCGGTGCTGGTGTTGGCCGCCCAGTAGGTGTCCTTAACCAGGTCTATCGACAGTCTTGTCGGGTGAGTCGATAGTTCTGAGCTCGCGTTCGCGGAGCTCGCCCGTACAGGCACCCCGTGACCCGCGAAGTGACGGTGTGCCGCAGCATAGACGGACCCCACCGTGCCGTTGACCTTTGCCCGCAACGGCGGAACGGCGACGTACGCAAGGACCACGGCCACGACGATCCCGGCCGCGATAACTCGGAACAAGGCGGCACCATAGGCTCGCTCGACCGGCGCGCTCCTCGGTCGCGTGCCGGCTGCCGGGGCGCTGCGTGCCCGAAACAGCTTTCGATACCACGGCGTCTTTACCACCACCGCGGCGCTCAGGTTGGCTCCGCATTTCTGACAAAAGTGGCGATCTGGCGAGTTGCCCGCGCCGCACTGTCCGCATATCAGGTCGCCGGGTTTGTACCGCTGCCCCGTGACGGTATCGGTCTTCGGTTCCTGGCGAACTCGTTCGGGCGCGGGGGCCACGGCTTGAGGCAGCACCGCAGCCGGGACATGAGCCGCGGGCGTCGCTGCTGCGGCCGCGGACGCCGTGCCGCTCATCGATGACGTGACCGGGCTGGGCACTGCGCCGGCCGCCGGCTCGGGGTTTGACTGGGCAGGCACTGTGGCGGCTGCGCCGTCCGACGGGGGAGAGGCTGGAGCCTCGACTTTTGCATCGTCAATGCCGACCGCCTGCTTCACCCGCTCGACAAACGCCGGTTTCGGCTCAGGGGCCGGGGCCGGCGGTGGTGGCGGTGGCGGTGCCTCGACCACCTTTTCACCCGCCCACTCGAGGAAGCTGTGGCAGGACGTGCAGAACGTCTCGCCGTCCGGGTTCTGGTTACCGCATTTCTTGCAGACGATCACCGCCGTTCTGGACCCGGCGTGATGTTAACAGGGGTTTTGCAAGGCCAGGCATCGAAGCTGAAAGGCCGGTGTGTCCGTGGGCAAGTTCTTGATTAGACTGCCTTCGCCGTGGGTGTGATCGCCGTCCTCGAGATGAAGTCCCTAAGCGTTGAGCCCGGAAACGCCGCCTCAGTCCGGGTGAAGATTCAAAACACGGGACAGGTTGTCGACGAGTTCACCGTCGACGTCCTCGGGGAAGCCGGTCCATGGGCGACATCAGCACCGCCGATGGTTCGACTGTTTCCTGGCCAGGAAGAAATGGTGGCGGTCACGTTTCGTCCCCCGCGCACGGCCCAGACACGGGCCGGCGACATGCCGTTCGCAGTCCGGGTCCAGTCGCGCGAAGACCCGCAGGGATCGACCGTCGAGGAAGGAACCGTCGCCATCGAGGCATTTGCGGAGGCGACCGCCGAGCTCATCCCACGGAACTCGCGGGGCAGCCGGCGCGGAACCCACGAGGTGGCGGTCGACAACCGCGGCAACGCGGCCATGCAGGCATCCCTGAGCGCGGGCGACCAGGACAAGCAGCTCAATTTCAAGTTCAGTCCGGAGCTCCTGGCGGTCGGACCAGGCACGGCTGGGTTTGCCCGCCTTCGGGTGCGCCCCCGACAGACCTTCTGGCGAGGGCCCGCGAAATCGAAGCCGTTCCAGGTCCTCATCCAGCCCGACGGCAGGCAGCCGATGACTGTCGATGGCACGCTGGTCCAGGGTCCGCTGCTGGCGCCGTGGATGGTCCTGGCCGCCCTCGGACTGGTGGCGCTGCTCATCGCCCTGACCGTCCTCTGGTTCCTTGCCGTCTCGCCCCTCATCAAGAGCGTCGCGCGTGACGCGGTTGCCCCCACACCTGTTGCCGCTGGTGGCGGTGGTGCGGGCGGTGGTGGTCACTCTCCCAGTCCGGGTGCGACAGCTCCGACCGGCTCCTCATCAGGCGGTCTCAATTTCTCGCAGCGCCTCTTTCCAGGCCAACCGCAGTACAAGGTGGCGGCGGGTACGACCCTCTTCATCACCGACCTGGTCTTCCAGAATCCGGGTTCGGAGACCGGAGGCGTCGTGGTCAACCTCACGCGAGACGGAGTGATCCTCTTGAGCGAGAACGTGGACAACTTTCGCGATCTGGACTACCACTTCGTCACACCGATCCAGGTCAACCCCAATCAGACCGTCGCGCTGGCGGGAAGCTGCAAATCGTGCTCGGTCTTAGTGAGTGGATACCAAAAGACCGGCTAGGCGCGCTCTTGCGATCCTCGCCAGCCTCACCCTCGCTGGAGGGGTTGTGGGGGTTTCCGCCGCGGTGGCGCTACCCCCAGCGATCACGCTGCAACCGACGTGCGGCCCGGTCGCGGCGACCGTCACCGTCAACGGGGTCCGTTTCCTGCCCGGGCCATCCAGCGGTCCCATCACCGTGACGTTCGATCCTGGCGGATCCCCCGTCAGTCAGGTCGTGGTGCCGGGCCAGTCGATCAGCCAGAACGGGAGCTTCACGACGACAATCGCAGTTCCTACCAGGCCCCCGCGCTCGGCGCCGTACCCGATCACGGCGACACAGCCCGTGGTTGGCGGCACGCAGATCTCAGCAAGCGCCCCATTCTCACTTCCCTGTCCGACCGTGACACCGAACCCGAACTGCGGATCGGCGGGGGACCGAATCCTGGTCCACGGCGCGGGCTTCCGGGCGGACATCAGGGTCGAGGTCTCCTTTGAGCCGCCGGCTCCGGCCAAACCAGATGCCACCGTTGTGCCACGGTCGGACAGCACGTTCGACGTCGTCATAACGGTGCCCAACCGACCCCCCGGTGTGTATGCGTTTCTCGCGGTTCAGCCCGGTCAGCCGCCGCTGGCCGCCAGGGGTCTGTTCCAGATT
>WNFX01013898.1_pt1 | contig 14429 bp, 15 predicted proteins | sample 5400111 | NCBI WGS metagenome assembly WNFX01 (sample SAMN13153363, study PRJNA577476) | soil metagenome | isolation source: 40 cm soil or saprolite under grassland replicate 1 | place: USA:California | collected 2016-06-15 | reverse complement strand
TTCAGCGCGACCGATTGCGATACGGACGATGGTTGGCGGCGCCATCGCGCCTCGGCGGCCACCCTGGCCCCGCTGGTTGCCGACGTGATTCGTGGATTCCGTCGCGACCTGAATGCCGTGATGTCGCGCGGTGTCTGGCGGATCTTCGCGGTGGCGCTGCGCCAGTATCAGGACACGCTCGAGTCGCACGCGCTGCTCGATTTCTCAGGCGTCCTCGAGCGGGCCGTCAAGCTGTTGAAAGACCTGGACGAGTTTGCCGAGAGCCGCCTCCGCATCGAGGCGCGTTACCGGCACGTGCTTGTCGACGAGTTTCAGGACACGAGCCGCGCGCAGTGGGAGCTGGTCCGACATCTCGTGAAGGGGTGGGGCGAAGGATTTGGCGCGGCTGATGACGCGCTGCCGCCGTCCATTTTCATCGTCGGGGACCGGAAGCAGTCGATCTACGGTTTTCGTGACGCGGACGTCGGCGTTGTGGACGAGGCGGCGCTCTTTGTCGAGGCGCTGCGCCCAGACGGCCATGCCCGCCACGCCATCACGGTGAGCTTCCGGTCGGCGCCGGGAATCCTGGCGTTCGTGAACGATGTCTTCGCGGCGATCGTCGGCACCGAGGCGACTGCCGCACGAAGAGATGCGTTTCGATATCGCGACGAAGACAGGTTTCCCGTTGAGGCAGGGGCGGACGATACCGTCATCTTTATCGCCGCGGAAGGGGTCGCACAGACTGCCGCGCGCGTGGCCGATGAGATTGTCCGGCTGCTGGCCGGGACGACTGTGCGCGACCGGTCGAGCGGCATGCCTCGGGACGCTCGTCCGGCCGACATCGCGATCCTGTTCCGTTCGCGCGATAGCCACCGCGATTTTGAAACCGCGCTCGAAGCGCGTGGCGTCTCGACCTACGTCTACAAGGGACTTGGATTCTTCGACGCCGACGAAATTCAGGACGCCGTCGCGCTGCTGCGCTACCTGGCCGATCCGCTGTCGGACCTTCGTGCCGCCGCGCTGGTCCGGTCGCGGATCGTGCGCTTGTCGGATCGCGCCGTCGCGCAGATTGCCGGCGATTCGGCGGCGATTATCCTGAGTGCCGCCTCGCCGCCAGCCCTCGCCGACGAGGACCGGCGTGTGCTCGAGCAGTTGCAGTCGGCCGTGACGCGATGGCTGTCGTGGGTCGATCGGTTGACGCCGTCGGAGCTGCTCGACGCCGTGCTGCACGAAACGGCGTACGCGTACGAGCTCCGCGGCTCGCGACGGCGCCAGGCACGCGAGAATCTGAAGAAGCTGCGCGGTCTGGTCCGTCGCGCGCAGAACCGCGGCTACGCCACCCTGTCCCGCATCGCGGACCATCTCGAGCGGCTCGCCGTGGGCGACGAGTCGAACGCCGCCATCGACGCCGTTGACGCGGTCAGCCTCATGACCGTGCACGCCGCCAAGGGGCTGGAGTTTCCTGTCGTCTTCGTGGTGAACATGGGGCGCGGGACGGGAGGGGTCCGAGCGCCGATTCGCGTGGTGGATGATCCCGCCGGCGACGCGTCGGTCGCGATCGCGGACTATCAGTCCGAGGCTGACGAAGACGCCCAAGCGCGCGAGCGGGAAGAGAGCAAGCGGCTGCTGTATGTGGCGCTGACGCGCGCGCGGGATCGGCTCTATCTGTCGGCGGCGCTCAAAGACGGAGTGTGCCGGTTCGGGCGCGGGAGTCTCGGAGAAGTGCTGCCGGCGTCGGTCAAGACCCGGTTCGTGTCTGGCGGCTGACAGCGCCTGCCGGCTGCTTAACTTTTCTCCGCCCAGTCGCGCGCGCGGGCTTCCGCCTTTTCGCGCGTTTCCGCCACCAGAACGACCGATCGCTCGGGTTTGCGGGTCCCATCCCGACTGACCCACGCAATCCAATGCGGACCGCGGGCTTCACTGTGGATTTCATAGGATCCGGGCGCCATGCCGGAAATCTAGCAGATTTCGGCCATATTTGCATTGCTTCTGGCCCCGGCCATTACATATGATCGAAGTCCGAAGGAGTCATATACGTGACGTTGACCTGTCCGAATTGCGGCAACGACCGGAACTTTCTGGTCAAAACGCTGCAGATGCACGTCGTGAATGTCGAAGGCGGCCGCGTCGAGGTGTCTGAGGAGAGCCGTCCCGCTGTCCTCGAAGTGCTCTGTGACGAGTGTGAGTCTGCGCTCAACTTCGAAGAGTTCGAAGATACACTCCGCAAAGAAGTTCTGCTGACGATCGGTGCACGTTAGCCCTCACCGGCTCTCCTCCTCGGCTTCTTCAAAGTAGTCGCAGTCAGGGCAAAGCCATTCTTTCGCGGTGCGCACTGTGGCACCGGGATTGCCAGGAATGCGTACGACGTCTTGGCGCTCGCGCAAGCGCATGGAACCGCCACAGAGCGGACATTCTTTGATCGCGGGCATGGTTCTTGTTCTATCCTATCGCCAGAGACGCTGATGCCTCACGAGTGCTTTGCGGACGAGATTGCCATCGACTTCCCGTCGGTGGGGCGCGCCGTCGAACGGATTTGCGACGCGTTTCTCGGCGAGCGGATGGAAGGCGAAGGTGACGTGCTTCACGCCGAAGTCTCGCTGTCGCCGCGGGAGGCCAGCGGCGGCCTGGTGATCTCTGTCGAGGTGCCGGTCCGCGCCACCTGCCCGCATTGCGGCGGCCGCGGAGAGACCTGGACCGAACCCTGCGGCCTGTGCCGCGGCACGGGAGAGTCGCGCGTCTATCACGCCGTGCGCGTCCCGGTCCCGGCCGGTGTGGCCGACGGCGCACGACTCCGGTTCCGTCTGCGATCGGCAGACGCGTCGCCGGTCCGCGTCGAAATGCGCGTCGCGATCCGCTCCTCAGCGGCCTAATCCCTAATCCCTAATCACTGTAGCGAAGTGACCGCGCACGTCGACCTCCTCGGCGTTCTCTTCATCGTTTGGGGCTTGCTCACCACACTGGTCGGTGTCTCGACGCTCGCGCTGGGCGTAGGGGCGGTGGCTCTGATTACGTCGGCGAACCGCGGCGAGGGCGGTCAGTTCGCCGCCGGCCGCCATCAGCCATCAGCCATGACGAGTATCACGGATCATCGCGCGTGCCCCCTGGCGTCAGCGGATTGCAGCGCGCGATGCGTTTGAGCGCCGCCCATCCGCCGCGCATCACGCCTTCTCTCCTGATCACGATCTCCGCGTAGTGGCTGCAGGACGGCGTGAAGCGGCAGCGCAGCCCGATGCGGTCGGCTGCGGGCGCCAGCGTACGCTGGTACACGTGGATCGCCTGGATCGCGACCGCTTGCGCGTTGAGGACCATCACGCATGCAATCAGAGTGGCGAGCGCTCTAGAAACGATTCGCGTATTCGCTGAGTCCTGGAAGAATGAGGCGTCCGCCGTTCACGCCTTTGATGATGGCGGCAACGTGCAACGCGAGGATGCCCACCCAGGCGAAGACGAGGAACAGGCCGAGGATGCATCCGAGACCGAACGTCGCGAGGCTCACGACGCTGGTGAGCAGCATGTAGGCGAACAGCCCGATCAACTCGGCGATCATCAGCACGATCCCGTGTTTCGCGTGCCACTGCAGCTCGGGATCCTGCTTCTCCACGAGCAGCGGAATGACTGCCAGCACCCACAAATAGGCGAGCACGATCATGACGCCGCGGTTCGGTGATGCGTCCGGCACCGGCGCCGAGTGTACGATATTCTTGAGGATATGCAAGTTGACCAGGCGCGCGTGCTCGAGGCGTTGAAAGTTGTCCGCGATCCCGACCTCAACCGCGACATCGTCAGTCTCGGGTTCATCAAGGATCTGCGGTTGGACGCGGGACGCGTCGCGTTCACGATCGAGCTCACGACGCCGGCGTGCCCGGTCAAGGATCAGATGCGCGACCAGGCGCGCGCCGCGGTGATGCAAATCGCCGGCGTGACGTCGGTTGACGTGAACATGAGCGCGCGCGTGCGCGAAGCGGTCGGCTCCGAGGGAACGCGGCAATCGCTGCCGGGCGTCAAGAATGTGATTGCGGTCGGCGCCGGCAAGGGCGGTGTCGGCAAGACCACGGTCGCCGTGAACCTTGCGATCGCGCTGGCGAAGTGCGGCAGCAAGGTCGGCATCATCGACGCCGACATCTACGGCCCGAACGTGCCGATCATGCTCGGCCTCAAGACGCAGCTCACCACAGATGGCCAGAAGATCGTGCCGGCGGAAAAGTACGGCCTGCAGGTCATCTCGATGGGATTCCTCACCCAGGACGAGGCGCCGATCATCTGGCGCGGGCCGATGCTGCACGGCGCGCTGCAGCAGTTCTTTCGCGAGGTCGCGTGGAAGAATCTCGACTACCTCGTCGTCGATCTGCCGCCCGGTACGGGAGATATCGCGCTGAGCCTCAGCCAGACCGTGCCGGTGGCCGGCGCGATCGTGGTCACGACGCCGCAGCAGGTATCGCTCGCCGACAGCCGCCGCGCCGTGGCGATGTACAAGAAGCTGAATATCCCGACGCTCGGCGTCATCGAGAACATGAGCTACTTCGTCTGCCGCAACTGCAGCCACGAAGCGCGAGGAGATGGCGACGACGCTCGGCGTGCCGTTCCTGGGGCGCATTCCGATCTATCAGCCGATCCGGGAGGGCAGCGACAGCGGCGTGCCGCTGCTCATCAGCGAACCAGAATCGCCGGCGGGCCGCGCTTTCATGGCAGCTGCCGAACAATCCGCGGCCCAGGTATCAATTGCCAGCTACAACCGTCCGACTATTCCATTGACGGTCGTGAGGTGACTATGTGTGCTTTGATGTTGGCGGCGCTCCTCAGCGGAGCGGCGTCCGATGCGACCGAGCTCATGATCAACCAGGCAGTGGCCATCGCCTCGGCGCTCGCGCACGACAAGCTCGATGACGTGGCCACCAACGCCGCCGGCATCGATCTCGAGGCAACCAGCCTCGGCAAGCCGGCCGCGAAGATTTCGAACGCGGCGAAGGAGATGCTGAAGGCCACCAAGATCGCGGACGTGCGCACCGCCTACGGCAAGTTGAGCGAGGCGCTGGTCGGCTACCTCGAGTCGCAGAAGCGGAAGCCGGGCGCCGGCCTGAAAGTGGCCGTGTGCCCGATGGTGAACAAGCCGTGGATTCAGAAGGACGGTCCCATCCAGAATCCTTACTACGGCAGCGAGATGCTCGGTTGCGGCAGCTTCAAACCGTGAATCTTCCGTTCAGCAAGCATACGCTCGCCAACGGACTCGACGTCCTGCTCCACGAAGACCACGCCTGTCCCATCGTCGCGGTGAACCTCTGGTATCACGTCGGCTCCAAGAACGAACGCCCGGGCCACACCGGGTTCGCGCATCTGTTCGAGCACTTGATGTTCGAGGGTTCGCAGCACCACGACCGCGGCTACTTTCAGCCGCTCCAGGGTGCGGGCGCGACGCTGAACGGATCGACGAACGCGGATCGCACGAACTACTGGGAGGTCGTCCCCACGGGCGCGCTCGAACTCGCGCTCTGGATGGAATCGGACCGCATGGGTTATCTGCTCCCGGCGCTGACGGAGGCGAAATTCTCCAATCAGCGCGACGTGGTGCTGAACGAGCGGCGGCAGAACTACGAAAACCGTCCGTACGGCCTCGCCCCGATGGCGCTGCTGGCGGCGCTCTTCCCGCCCGACCATCCGTATCACTGGACGACGATCGGTGAAATCGCCGACTTGGAAGCCGTGCGCCTCGACGAAGTGCACGCCTTCTTCCGGCGCTACTACCATCCGGGCAACGCGTCGCTGGCGCTGGCGGGTGACATCGACTCCGAACGTGCGCTCGCCTTGGTCGAGGCACACTTCGGCGACATCGAGCGCGGCGCGCACATCGATCCGGTGCAAGTCAGCGCGTCACTCGATGGCGAGGTGCGCATTCGATTCGAGGATCGCGTGGAGTTGCCGCGGCTGTACCTCACCTGGTTGACGCCGGCGATGTTCGCCGAAGGCGATGCGGACCTCGATCTCGCGACCGACCTGCTCGCCAACGGCAAGACCTCGCGGCTCTATCGCCGGCTGGTGTTCGAGGAACGGATCGCCACCGACGTGTCGGCGTCGCAGAACTCTCGCGAGATGGCCGGCTACGCGCAGGTGACGGCGACCGCCGCGCCCGGTCACACGCTGGGCGAGCTCGAGCGGGCCATTCTCGAAGAGATCGCGCGGCTTGCGTTGGAGGGCCCGACCGAGGCGGAGATCGAGCGGGGCCGCGTACAGGCCGAGTCGCAGTTCGTCTTCCGCCTGCAGACGGTTGGCGGTTTCGGCGGCAAGTCGGATCAGCTGAACGCCTACAACGTGTTCATGGGCGATCCTGCGTACTTCGACCGCGATCTCGAGCGATACCAGGTGGTGACCGCGGAATCACTCCAGCAGGCGGTCGCGCACTATTTCGATCCGGGGCGGCGCGTCACGCTGAGCATCGTTCCGCGCGATCGCACCGTCCTGGCCGCGCCCGACTCCGAGCCGGCGGTCGTTTCGTGACGATCGACCGTGGGCGCCTGCCGCAGCCTGGCCCCACTCGAGGGTTCGCCTTTCCCGCCATCGACAAATCGACACTCCCGAACGGACTTCGCGTGTGGAGCGTCTTTCACGCCCAGGTGCCGATCGTCGCCTTCCTGCTCCTGGTGCGGCGCGGCGCCTCGTCCGATCCGCCGGGCAAGGACGGTCTGGCGGCGGTCAGTGCCGACATGCTCGACGAAGGCAGCGGCGATCGATCCGCGATCGACATGCACGAGGCGCTGGCCCGTCTGGGCGCGCAGTTCGACACCGACATCGGCTCCGACGCAACGGTTGCCAGCGTCACCGTGCTCAGCCGTTTTGCCGACCGTGCCCTCTCTCTGCTCTCCGACATCGTCGTGCGGCCGGCGCTCAGAGAGGAAGACTTCCTTCGCGTCCGTCAGTTGAGACTGCACAGGCTGACGCAAATCCGCGACATGCCGGGCGCGGTGGCCGATCGCGCATTCCTGAAGCTGCTCTATGGCGCCCACCCGTACGGCCATTCGCCGATTGGCAGCGAGGGATCCCTCGCTGCCATGGACGTCGACGACGTCCGCGCGTTTCACGAGCGGACGATCCGGCCGTCGGTGGCGACGCTTCTGGCCGTCGGCGATTGCGACCACGACGCCATCGTGCGGCTCGCGTCGGACAGCCTTGGCGGGTGGACCGGGGCGGTGGACGGCGACGTGGCGCCGACGCAGGCGCTGCCGCACAGCCCGAAGCTGAGCATCGTGCCGCGGCCGAAGGCGCCACAATCCGAATTGCGCATCGGCCAGGTGTCGGTGGGCCGCGACACGCCCGACTACCACGCGCTGCTCGTCGCCAACACGATCCTTGGCGGTCAGTTCGTGAGCCGCATCAACCTGAACCTGCGGGAGGACAAGGGGCTGACCTATGGAGCGCGCACGGCCTTCGAGTTCCGGCGGTTGCCGGGTCCCTTCGTCCTGCAGGCGAGCGTCCAGACCAGCGGCACGGCGAGCGCGATTGGCGAATCGATCGGAGAAATCTCGGGCATGCGCGGTGTCCGTCCGGTGACGCCTGACGAGCTTTCGTTAGGGGTTGCCGCGCTCACTCGCGGCTACGCGCGCAGCTTCGAGACCGCGGATCAAATCGCGCGCGCGGCGATGCAGCTCGCGCTCTACGACCTCCCAGACGATACTTTTGCGCAGTTCGTGCCCCGCGTCGAGCGCGTCACGGCCGACGAGGTGTCGCGAGTCATGGAACGTCATCTCGATCCGGATCGCCTCACCACGCTGATCGTCGGCGACGTGGACGCGATCGGGCAGGAACTTGGCCGCCTCGGTCTTGGCGATCTCGTCGTCCTGCCACCGGATGCGTTCTGATCGCAGTCCCGTACAATTGGTGAATTAGGGAATCGGCGAGTTGGTGATTGCCAATCACCAATTCTCTCATTCACCATTTCACTCATTGCGATGAAGGCGGTACGTTTCCATCAGCATGGCGGTCCTGAGGTCCTTCGCTACGAGGACGCCCCCGATCCGGTGGCGGGGTCAGGCGAAGTCCTCGTCCGCGTCCGCGCGTGTGCGCTCAACCATCTCGATCTCTGGGAGCGGCGCGGTCTGCCGCGGGTCAAGATTCCGTTGCCGCACATTTCGGGCAGCGACGTTGCGGGTGAGGTGGTGACCTCCTCGGTGCCCCATGTGACGCCAGGCAGGCGCGTGATGCTGCAGCCGGGCATCAGTTGCGGCCGCTGCGCGCCCTGCCTCTCTGGACGGGACAACGAGTGTCCGCACTACGAAGTGCTCGGGTACCGCAATCACGATGGCGGGTACGCCGAGCTGGTGAAGGTGCCGGCGCAGAATGTGGTGTCAATTCCGCCCGACATCGACTTCGCCCTGGCCGCCGCTTTTCCGCTGACGTTTCTCACCGCCTGGCACATGCTGATGACGCGTGCGCATCTCAAACGGGGCGACGACGTCCTGGTGCTGGCGGCGGGGAGCGGGGTGGGTCAGGCGGCGATTCAGATCGCGTTTCTGCACGGTGCCCGCGTCTTTGCCACGGCAGGGTCGGAGGAGAAGCTCGAACGGGCGCGTGCGCTTGGGGCGTACGAGGTGATCGACCACTATAAACAGGATATCGTGGAGGAAATCAGACGCTTCACGAACCGGCGTGGAGTGGATATCGTCATAGAGCATGTCGGCGAAGCGACATGGTGGCAAAGCGTTCGGGCGCTCGCCAGGGGAGGGCGCCTGGTGACGTGCGGCGCGACCACTGGCGCCAAAGGCGAGATGGACCTGACCGCATTGTTCGCGAAGCAGCTGTCGATCCTCGGTTCCTACATGGGCACGAAGGGTGAGCTGCTCCGCGCGGCGCGGTTCTTCTTTTCGGGTCAGCTGAAACCGGTCATCGATCGCACGTTCCCGCTGGCGGACGCGGCCGCCGCGCAGCAGCGGATGGAGGAATCGGGTCAGTTCGGCAAGATCGTGCTCGACGTGTCATGAACTTTCAACGCCTCAGCGCCAGCGTGTTCACCGTGATCGCGATCGTCAGCATCCTGCTGGCGGCGGCGACCATCTGGCTGTTTCTCACCAATCCGATCACGGTGGCGAACGCCGTGAATGAGGGCGACGTGTCGCCGCTCATTCGCAATCTCGCACAAGTGATCTATCAGGCTCTCAGCGGGCTTCTGAAATACCTCTAGGGTTCAGACGTTCAGGGTTCCGGAGTTCAAGGTTCGCCGAGTTCCGGGTTCTGAGTTCTAAGTTCTAAGTTCTAAGTTCTGAGTTCTACGTTCTACCGCCCTCGTGGAATTGCGACAGTCACCTCGTTCGAATCGCACGTCTTCACGCCGGTCGATGCGAAGAATTGCAGGACGTAGTACGCCTTCGTGTTGTTGACGAGGCCCGACGTCGTGTCGGTGAATGACGTCGTCGTCGACGTTCCCACGAATACATACGGTCCGCCGCTCGCGGCGCTGCGGAAGATGTTGGCATGGTCGGCGCCGTTCGCGGCCCATGTCAGATCGACGCGCGGCGGCGCGATCGCCGTCCCCGCAGTGCCTCTGCCACTGATGTTGATGACGCAGCCGGCAAAGTTCGCCGTCACGACCTGGTCCTGATCCATGACCACGAACGTTGACGCGCTGGTCGGGTCGGCGACGTTCCCCGTCCAGTTGACGAACGAGAATCCGGGTTTGGGCGTGGCCTCGAGTGGTTGTACCGAATTCAAGTTGTAGCTGCCCGATGGCGGACTGACCGTGCCGCCGATCGCGGGGAAAGCCGACGTCTCGAGATACCGCGTGATTGGGAACTGGTGGAGTCCAAAGCACGATTCCTTCGGATTGAAGACGCACGCCTCGAAGGCGCCGATGTCGGGCGCTGTGCCTTGCGGTCGAACCGCGCCCCGTTGATCCCGACCCTCGATTTGTGAAGAGTCGCCCGCGTCGAAGGCCGGGCTGCTGTCTGTGATCGCCATTGTCGGTGTGAGCCCGCTGTTGAACGCCAGTGGGGCGAGCAGCGGATCGGCGCTGGTCACAGCGCCGGGGCAGCCGGCGTTCTCCTGAATCAAATTGCCCGAGCCATCGACCGTAGACGTAAGGACGAAGACGCCGCACGCTTGCGCGGCGTTTGCGCTCACAATCGTGTTTCGCAGCGTAAACGACGTCGGTATCAGCTGTGGCGCCGGCAGCTGCATCACGAAGATTCCGCCAGCCGATCCTGTGCTCTCATTGCCGTTGATCGTGGAGTAGAGGACCCTGAGCGATCCATGCAGAGAAAAGATCGCGCCACCGGCGTCCTGACCGTTAACCGCAGATTTACCACCCGCGACGCCACGGCTGACAAAATTCGCCGTGAACGTGCTGTTCACGATCGAAACTGTGCCGCCGTCATTGAAGATCGCGCCGCCCAGGCCGGCTCCGCCGCCCCCCTGACCGAAATCTCCGGTCCCACCGAAGAAACCGGCGCGACCCTCGTTAAATGTCCCGCCGCCACCGCCGCCACCGAAACCGCCGGTCCCGCCGCCACCGCTGAATATTTCGAATCCGCCGCCGCCGCCACCGCCGCCGAAGCCGCCGTTGCCGCCATTGAGAGTGACGGCGGCTTGACCGATGGCGGCGCTGGCGCCACCACCGCCGCCGCCGTACTTCCCATTCCCGCCATTTGCGTGCGAAACGAACGGAATCGAATTAGCTCCGAGATAACCTGCGCCGCCGCCACCGCCGCCCGAGCAGATCGCATCGTGACCGTCGCCGCTCAGAGAGGCACCGGCGTCGCCGCCGGCGCCACCACACGTGAGCCCACCGGCGCCGCCGACGATTGAACCCGCCGTTCCGCCGATGACGCCAGACGTAAATGTTCCGCCTCCGCCGCTGCCCGCACCAGCACCCCCACCGGCGCGCGCGCCGTTGCCGCGTGCACCGCCGCCACCGCCGCCACCGAGAGAGCCCGGCACGGTGCCCCCGCCGTTTCCGCCCATGCCGCCGCCTCCGCCTGCGGCACCTCCAATCCCAACGATCTGGATGGAATCAGCACCGTTACCGCCGACTGCCCCGTTGGCTTCAAAGGTGCAGCTGTCGACGATGAGGTTGCCACTGCCCTTGACGTAGATCGCGCCGCCCGCCCCCAGTCCTCCGCCGCCACCGCCGCCGTAGTTGGCTATTTCTTGAACGCCGACACCCAGAAGCCCCGGACCTCCGTCTCCACCTCTGGCCACGAAGCCCTTGATGTACGCGTTTCTGAGCGTCAGATCGCCGGTTGATGCGACTGCGAATGCGCGCGCGGCCTGGCCGCCAGTCCATCGCAGGCGCGTTCCATTCATCTCAATCGTGATCCGGGAGACGATCATCGGCGTCGCCGTCGGACCGAATGGATTGTCGGGATCGTCGGCGATTTGACTGAGGAAAATCACCTGACCGACCGGCAGGATGATCGTGTCATCACCGCTCCCGGCCACACACCCTGTAAAAAAGCCCGTCGTGGGAGACGTGAAGATGAAGTTCGTGTCGCCGTTGGCAGAGAGGATGGCCTCCTTCAACGAGCAGCCGCCGTGGTCATTGATCTTGTCCGCGTGACGTCGCTATTGGTGACTTCATCGCACCACCTGTCGCATTCGCCTTCGCGCGCGATTGGCGCCGGCAATGAGGCCGCCGCCGACCAGCAGCAGTGTGGCGGGCTCGGGAACGGTGGCAGGCGCGGATGTGATCTCGAGCGCGCCGGTCAGGAAGAGATCGTCGCCTGGCGAATCCGGATCGCTCTGCTGAAGGAAGAAGCCGCTCCCAGGGTGGAACCTACTCGTGGAGAGTGTGATGACAGCGCTGTCGCCGGTGGCCAGCACGAAATTGAATCCCATCGCCAGCGACACGTCGTTGTTGCACGTCGGGTCGGCCGCGCCGCCGCCATTGCCGCCGCAATCGTTCAGGAAGTTGCTGGTCGTGCCGGGCACGTGGTTGGCGTTGTCCAACGCGTTGGCCATCGCATTGTCGAAGATGGTGCCGAGGCGATTGCCGTCGCCGAAACCTGGCTCGTCGATCTGCCACGACACACCCGCGCTGGCGGCGCCGCTGACCGTGCCGAATTCATTGAAGAACGGCGCGTGCAGATCGTGATCGAAGAAGGCGTCGAAGAAGTAGGTGGCGGCGGCACCGGGAGTGAACGTCCAGACGAGTGTGCCCAGACCTGTGGAGAAATCGAACCCGGACGAATCGAGGCCGACCGGCAGCAGCGATCCACCGCACGCGCTGTCCGGACAGTAGCTCGTGCCGTTGACACTGAAGAGGTAGTCCTGCAGCGCGACAGGGTCCGCCCACACCCTTGCGGGTGACGAGAGTCCCAGCAACACCACGACCATCACCGCGAGCCCCTTCACCGTTGTCCTGCGTCGTGTCGTCGCTTTCATCGTTGCCACGGTGTCCTCCAGGCTATTGGCCTTCGCACGTCACCCGGGTATTCCAGTCCACGAACGCACCGTTCGGGTTGTCCCGCCACGCCCAGACGTGCAACTCGAAGAACGCGGGCAAGGCGTAACGGTTCGGACTTCCAACGAACTGGAACGACTGGCCCTCGAGCACCGGCGGAGCGGGGTGATGCGCCAGCCAGGTGGCGGCGTCCACGATGAACTCGACGCCCACCAGGCGCAGGCGGTCCCCCGATGGCTCGTAGATCAAGGCTTCCGGCTTCGAGGCATCGATCTCGCCATCGACCACGAGGAGGCCGTTGACGTAGTGCACGCCCATCGCGCCGTGGTCCGGACCGCTGACGCAGCCAAGGAACGGACCGTAGCCCGCCGCCGTGGCCGCGTTGACATCGATGAACTGCCGCGTGGCGTCCCGAACCGCTTGAACGAGGCTGGCCGCGGCATGCTCGTGATCGGCTTGCCCGGGCTTGGAATCGGTCGCCGGAGCCGGCGCGGCGAGAAGCGCGGCCGTCGCCAGGCTGCTCAGCAATGCCGAACGTACGATGCTCACGGCTGATGAGCGGATGTGTGTGGTCATTCGTGTTGCCATGGCGTGACTCCTTTAATGGGCGGTTTGACATGAAGAGTGACGAAGAAGCGAAAAACATGTCGCGGGCTCGGAATGGCAGGCTTTTGGTCAGGATCCGACACGGAATCGCCGTCTGCCACACTCGATAAAAGGACCCGCAGGCCGAATACGGTCGCAACGGCGAGGTTGATAAGATCGCTGCGCGACCCGCATGGCTTCCCGCCCCCCCGAGGACCGCTCGCTGACCGCCGGCGGGTTCGCGCGTCTCCTGACGCGGCTGGACGCCGACGTGGAGCGCGCCGCGCTCGAATACGAACGCCTTCGGCGGGCGCTCGTGAGGTTCTTCGACTGGAGAGGCGCGTGGTCGCCGGAAGACTGTGCCGATGAGGCGCTCGATCGGCTGGCCCGTCGCCTCGAGGAAGATGTGGACATCGAGTCGGTGCGAAGCTATGCCTACGGAATCGCGAGGCTGGTCCTTCTCGAGAGTCAGCGTGCGCCGGTGACGTCGCAGCTCGACGAAGTCCGCCACGTCGCGACCATCCCTCAGGGTCAAACGGACGACGATGACCGTCTGCGTGTCTGTTTCGACAAATGCCTCGAGGCGATGACGCTCGAAGATCGCGCGATCGTCATGAAGTATTACGAGGGAGAGCGGCATGAGAAAATCGTGAACCGGCGCCGGCTGGCTGACGCCTTGGGCCTGACGGACAACGCGCTGCGCATCCGCCTGAGGCGGCTCCGAGACAAGCTCGAACAGTGCGTTCAGACGTGCGCCGCCACGACGGAGGATCCGTTGTGAGATCCCTGGACACCGCACTGATCCGCCGCTACCTGCTCGGCGTGACGGACGAACGTGAGAGCGCGGCGATCGAGCAGCGGTTTCTCGACGATCCCGACACGCTCGATGAAGTGGCCGTCCTGGAAGACGACCTGATCGAGGACTATCTGGAGGGCAGTCTCGAACCAACCGCGCTGGCACAGTTCGAACGGCACTACCTGGCGGCTCCGCGTCATCGTGCGCGTGTGGAAACGGTCCGCCGCTTGATCGCAGCATCGCGCGACGCGACCGGAGAACCGCGAACGGTGGTGACCGCTGTCCCGCGCGCTACGCCGCGATGGTCGGGATGGCTGTCGCTCGCTACCGCAGCGGTCTTGGCGTTCGTGGTCGCTGGTGCGATCTGGACGTATCGAGCGTCCCCGAACAACGCGCCGACAGCCACCGCGCCAATCCCTTCGACATCGGTTGCCGGCCAGCCGCCAAGCCCGCAGGCGCCGCCGGCGGCCCCACGGGTATTTGCTTTCTCGGTGTCGCCTGTGGGTGTTCGCAGCGGCGACAATCGCCCCAGTCTCGTGGTCCCCGATGGCGTCGACGTCGTGGCGCTCGATCTCGAACGAGGGGATGGTGACGATCGCCTGCGCGCGCCGCGCGCTGTGGTTCGGACCGTTTCAGGCGGGGACGCGTGGAGCGGTCCGGCGACCATGGACAATCTGCCGCCTGGCATCG
>WNFX01007431.1_pt1 | contig 14437 bp, 11 predicted proteins | sample 5400111 | NCBI WGS metagenome assembly WNFX01 (sample SAMN13153363, study PRJNA577476) | soil metagenome | isolation source: 40 cm soil or saprolite under grassland replicate 1 | place: USA:California | collected 2016-06-15 | reverse complement strand
ACCTCGCCAAAGGGCGGTTCCTGCTCCAGCTCGAGAACCCGCAGGGGATGATCATGTTCGGACTGCGCCGCGAGGTGCTCGAGGGCGAGGCGGTCGAGCCGCGGGAGGTTCAGGAAGGCCTCGACGCTGTAACCGCCGAGGACATCCAGCGTGTCGCGCAGAACGTGATCGGCGGGCACGGGCTCAACCTGGCACTGATCGGGCCGTTCGACGACGCCGAGAAGTTCGAAACCTTGCTCAGGTAACGCTAGAGTTCCGCGTTCAATTTCGTAAGGAACCGGGCCATTGACCCAGATTCGGTTCTGTGAGACCATGGGTCGCGGTTTGAAGCGGCCATCGCGTCTGTCGAGGCGCGCCACAAGATCAAAAGCGTTACCAGGAGGGCACCAACATGCGGCGTAGTTCGTTCCGATTTTCGATTGCGACCATTCTCGTTCTAGGCGCCTGCGCCGCTGCGTTGGCGTTCGTATCCGCCGGCAACGCCGGCAGCACGGGCGCGACGCTTAAGCTCTTCGCACATCCTCAGGCACTTGGGGTCAACGGAACCGGCTTCGTGAAGGCCGCCTATACGGCTGCCTCAGGTGCTGGAACCGGATCGGCAACACACGTCGTGATCACAGTCACGCTCCCAACCGGACTCGTCTTCGACGCGACCCACAGCTCGGCCGGCTGCTCGATCGCCGACTCAACGAGTCACCCGAACGACGTCGTCTGCAACGTCGGGACTGTCAACGCCGGCGCGACTGCGACCCGGTTCGTCACGTTTACCGCAACGATCGCCGGGCCGTACACGATCACCGGCAACGCGACGCAGGACAACGGCACCGGCGGAAACGGCGGCGGAGGCGGCAGCGTCAACACGCCGATCATCGCCGACCCGGTCGGCCAACTGACTGTCTACCCCTCGATCGATACCAGCAACAACGGCAACTGCTTCTTCAACAGCGGGAGCGTGCAGACGCCCAACCCGAGCGGATCGGACATTCAGTCGACGGGCGCATCGGTCGGAAAGCCGGACCCCTCTCTCGGCATCCCCTGCGCTTACGCAGACGTCGGTGAGACCGCCATTCCGAACTTCGCGAACAAAGGCTTCAACGTGCCCGCAATCTCTCACGACAACATCGCGATACTCATCGGGCCTGCAACGATCACGATCAAGCTCGACCCGCTGCCGGTCTCGTTCAACAAGATCGTCTGGCGCTACTTCCCGAACTTCGACCCGGCTTCACCGCCGACGAACATCTCCCAGGGAACGATCATCGGCCCCTGCACCTCGGACGGGAAGTTGCCGACCGGGAGTGACGTCTGCCTGCTCTTGCCTGTCAAGAGCGGCAATAGCGGCACGTGGACCTTCCTCCAGAACGGGACGGGAAGCGATCCAGGCTTTGGAAGCTGAGCCGCGTCTACATAGCCGAGACGGGAAGCTCGCCCTCAAGCGCTAGGACGCGGTCGGCAGAGATCACGTTTCCCTTGAGACCGTAGAGGTCGAATGCTTTCCGCAGGACCGCTCGGGCATCGGCCGACCGGTCCTGTTCAGTGAGGACCTCCGCCAGAGCGACAAGGCAATCCCCGTGAAGGTCAGGAGCCTCGATGCTCTCGAGCATCTCGACCGCCTCCTGCGCAAGTCGCTCCGCGGGGTCTACCTCCCCGGCCCGCGCCAGTAGGTGCGCCCGCACGCATCGCCAGATCGCCTGTGGCTCGACGTCGTCGTCGTCCGCGAGCTTCTCGGCCATCTTGGTCAGCTCCAGCGCCTCGTCGTCACGGCCTTGCCCGCTGACCGCGCGAGCGAGCAGCGCGGCGACGAGCGGGAGAAGGTACTTCTCTCCCATGCCTGAGAGTTTCTCGAAGTCGATTCGCAGATCGCGCTCGGCCGCCTCCGGATCTCCGGCGAGCATCTCCACGCGGCTCGAGTGGAGCGATGTCACCGGGCTCATCACGTTCGGTCCCAGCTCGTCTCGCATGCGGCGTGCTTGGGCGATCAGCTCACGGGCCTCGACGAAGTCGCCTTGCATCGCGCGAAGGCGAGCGAGCGAGCATCGAACGAAGGCCTCCGCCTGTCGGTCCGCCAGACTTCGCTCGAGAGCGGTCTCGCACTGCTCGATGGCCTCGCTCGCCGGCGTCGGGCCGTCGCGAAGGCCATTCGCATACTCCGCTGTGAGCCGAGCTTCAAGCCTGGCGTCGCCGGCGAGACGTGCGTGGTGAATCGCTCGGCGCACCGCGTCGACTTGTTCGCTCCAGCGGAAAACGGACCCGTGGACGAAGTTCAGGAGACGCCAAGCCTTCGCGAGCTCGGCGTGTGCTTCGAGGCGTTCGAGCTCTGGGATCAGGCGCTCCAGCTCCCGGATGACCTCGGCGCTCCAGCCCTCGAGATCGTCGACCACGTAGTGGCTGGCCACGAGCCGCGTCAACACGGCGTTGGCAAGAAGGCGGACCTCTTGCCGCTCCTCTGCCCGCTTCACGGCCTCGTCGAGGAACAGCTCGCCCCACGCGAACTCGCCGATCTCCATCATCGCCTCGCCAAGACTCGGGAGTTGCTCCAGACGACGCCTGTCATCCTCGGGGAAGAGGTCCGTCGAACGGCGAAGCAGGTTAGCTGCCGCGGGCATGTCTCCACGGCCGAATGCTCTTCGTCCCGCTGAGGAGAGACGGACTGCAGCGCGTAGGCCCAGCTCCCGCCCGTGCTCGTCGAGGGGGCCGAGCTCGGCCAGGTAACCGTACGCCTGCTCGAGGTGGTACCCCTGGATCTCTTCGTATTCGACGGCGCGCTCTCGGTCCCGGTTCACTTCGTCGGCCCAATCGGCGTAGCGCTCGTGCAGAGTTGCCCTAGTGCGCTTCAGCAATCCTTGATAGGCCGCGTCGCGCACGAGGATGTGGTGGAAGCGGAACCACGGGTCGGAATCGTTCCCCTCGTCCGGGCTGATCAGCCGCTTACGCACGAGCGCGTCCAGATGCTGGGTCACTTGTCCACCAATCGCCTCGGGAACCAGCGCCTCGACGGCCGCCCTCGCGAAACCGACGCCAATCACGGATGCCGGCTCGATTACTGCCCGCTCCTCGGCATTTAGCAGGTCGAGGCGCGCGGCTAGAAGCGCATTGATGGTCGGAGGCACTGCGACGTCCGCGAGATCACCCGTGACCGTCCAATGGCCGTCGTCGCGACGAAGAAGATCGTCGTCGATCAACATTGCAACCATCTGCTCGACGAAGAGCGGGTTCCCTTCCGAAGCCTCGACAACACGCGTCGTCACATCCTGCGCAACGTCCGATCCACCAAGCAGGCCTTGCACGACGAGCGCCGTTTGCTCGGGGGAGAGAGCGCGCAGGTCGATCCGCGCCGAGTCGGGCGACGGCCGCCAACCCGGCCGCTCCTCGTCGAGTTCCGGACGGGCCGTGCAGAGCACCAAAAGCGGGACGTCGGCGGCAGCGGTGACAAGGTGCTCGACCAGGTCGAGGAGGGTCATCTCCGCCCAGTGCACGTCCTCGAAGAGCACGACGATCGGCTTCCGTCGAGCCTGGCTCTCGAGCAACTTCCGCACCCCCCAGAAGAGCTCGTCGAGCGGGAACTCGCGCTCCGAGAGCCCGACAGCTGCGGCTACCTGCTCGGTCGCATTTACGGCACCGTCTTCGAAGATCGACTCGATTCGCTGTCGCGCCTGCTCAGGTGTGTCGTCTTCCCGAATTCCGGCGGCCTGGCGCACGATCTCCACCACCGGCCAGAAGGTGATCCCGCGGCCGTATGAGAGACAGCGGCCGCGAAGTACTTCCGCGGATTCGTCCACGGTTACCGCAAATTCCTCGACGAGACGGGACTTCCCGACGCCCGCATCGGCGACGAGCGTGACGGACCGGCAGCTCCGCTCGGACAGCGCTCGCTCGAATTCGGCGGTGAGAACCTCGAGCTCGGCCTCTCGCCCGATCAACGAAGCTCCCTTGGCCGCATCGGGCGCAGCGGATTCGCTCGGGACGGCGACCAAGCGATACGCCGGCACTCGCTCCGACTTCCCCTTCAGCTCGAGAGGATCGACAGGCTCCACTTCAACGGCGTGGCGGACGAGGCGATACGTAGCTTCACCGAGCAAGACCTCATTGGTCGGCGCCGCCTGCTCGAGCCGCGCGGCAGTGTTGACGGTGTCGCCGGTGACAAGCCGCTGGCCGGTCGTCGGATCGCCCGCGACCACCTCGCCTGTGTTGACACCGGTTCGGTTGCCCACCGTCACGCCCCAGCGCGACTCGAGCTCCTCGTTCAGTGCGGCCAGCCGCTGCCGCATCTCGAGGGCGGCCCTGACCGCTCGCACCGCATCGTCCTCGCGCACGCGCGGCAGTCCGAAGACAGCCATGATCGCGTCCCCGATGTACTTCTCGACCATGCCGCCATGCTGCTCAAGCGCCCCGCGCATTTCGTCGAAGTACCGTGACATCACCTCGCGTACGGCCTCGGAATCGAGCTTCTCCCCCATGGCGGTCGAGCCCTTGAGGTCAGAAAAGACAATCGTCACCGTCTTGCGCACCTCCTGGGGAGGCAGTTCCGGAGCGAGAGCAGCCCCGCAGAAGCCGCACAGACGAAATCGTTCAGGGTTCTCCTCGCCGCAGTTCGGGCAAATTCTCATCGCGAACTCGTTCCAGAGGCCGGCGGCTGGTCACCTTCGCGGGCAAATTCGGCCCGGAGCTTCTCGATCCTCTCGGCGATCACGGCGTCCCGATCGCCTCGTTCGACCTGGTCAAGCAGTTCCTTGATGGTCGGACCCAGTGTGCTGGGATCGAAGGGCTTCGCGAGGTAGCCAACGGCCCCCACCTTGAATGCGCGGAGCCGCTCGCGGTTGCGCGTCAGGGCGCTGATGAAGATGATCGGAATCGCGTCGGTTGAGCGATCGTTGAGCAGGTCCGCTGCGACCTGCCAGCCCGACACGCGCGGCATCATGATGTCGAGCAAGACCACGTCCGGCCGGTCTGCGCGGATTGTCTCCAGCGCCTCGTCACCGTCGGAAGCCTCCACGACGCGGAAGCCGGCTTCTTCGAGATGGACTCGGCAAAGCATGCGCAACGCCGCGTCATCGTCCACGACGAGCACGGTTCGTTTGAATCCGTCCGGTTTTTCCTCCCTGCTATTGCGGCGAATCTGCACCCCCAGGAGTCTAGGGCGCTACTACCTCGATATCGAGTCGCCGGAGCCTTGGAGCGGGTAGCCTCCCTCCGCGAGTCCTTACTCCTCTTCGCCTCGCTCGCTCGCCGCGCGCTCCTCGAGCTCCGAGACCACGGTCGGATCCGCGAGCGTCGTGGTGTCTCCGAGGGCCCGGTGCTCGGAGACGTCGCGAAGCAACCGGCGCATGATCTTTCCTGAACGAGTCTTCGGCAGCTCCGGCGCGAAGACGATGTTCGCCGGCCGCGCGATCTTGCCGATCTTCTTCGCGACGTGCTCGCGGAGCTCCTCGAGCATCTCCACCGAGCCCTCGTCGCCCCCCTTGAGCGAGACGAAAGCGACGATCGCCTGCCCGGTTGTCGGGTCGGCGCGGCCGCAGACCGCTGCCTCGGCCACCTTCTGGTGATCGACGAGCGCGGACTCGACCTCGATCGTCGAGATCCGGTGCCCGGAGACGTTCATGACGTCGTCGACCCGGCCGAGCAGCCAGAAGTCGCCGTCCTCGTCGATCCGGGCGCCGTCTCCCGCGAGGTACGTGTCGGGGTACTTCGACCAGTAGGTCTCGCGGTAGCGCTCCTCGTCTTTGTAGAGGCCGCGAAGCATCGCCGGCCACGGACGGCGCAGGACGAGATAACCACCGCCGCCGGGCCCGACTTCGTTTCCCTGTTCGTCGTAGACGGCGGCGTCGACGCCCGGGAACGGCTTGGTCGCCGATCCGGGCTTCAGCGTGGTCACTCCGGGCAGCGGCGTGATCATGACCATTCCCGTCTCGGTCTGCCACCAGGTGTCGACGACCGGTGTGCGGTCGCCGCCGATGTGCTCCCGGTACCAGATCCAGGCCTCCGGGTTGATCGGTTCGCCGACCGTCCCGAGCAGCCGCAACGACGAGAGGTCGTGTTTCTCGGCGTGCTCCGGCCCCCATTTCATGTGTGAGCGGATCGCAGTCGGTGCGGTGTAGAGGATGTCGACCTTGTAGCGCTCGACGATAGCCCACCAACGATCCTTGTCCGGGTAGTTCGGGACGCCCTCGTAGATCACGCCGGTCGTGCCGTTGCACAACGGCCCGTAGACGATGTAGCTGTGGCCGGTGACCCAGCCGACGTCGGCCGCGCACCAGTACACCGAGCCGGGCTTGACGTCGAAGATGTAGTAGTGCGTCGTCGCGGCGCCGACGAGGTAGCCGCCCGTGGTGTGGACGATCCCTTTCGGCTTCGCGGTCGTCCCACTCGTGTAGAGCAGGTAGAGCAGGTCCTCCGAGTCCATCGGCTCGCACGGGCATGAAGACGGATCGCCGGACTCGCGGTCTGCAAGCTCGTGCCACCAGACGTCGCGGCCCTCCTTCATCGCGGGGCCTTTGCCAGTGCGACGGAAGACGACGGAGTGCCTCACGGCCGGCGATTGCTCGAGCGCCTCGTCGGCGTTCTGCTTCAGCGGCACCTTGCCGCCGTTCCGCCAGCCTTCGTCCTGGGTAATCAAGACGTCGCACCCCATGTCGTTCATCCGGTCGGAGAGCGAGTCGGCCGAGAACCCGCCGAATACGACCGTGTGCGGGGCGCCCAGGCGCGCGCAGGCGAGCATCGCCATCGGCAGCTCCGGGATCATTCCCATGTAGATAGCGACCGGAGTCCCTTTCTTCACCCCAAGCCGCTTGAGCCCGTTCGCGAAGCGAACAACCTCGTGCTGGAGATCGGCAAAGGTCAGCTTGCGGCGGTCGTCCTCCGGCTCACCTTCCCAGTAGTACGCGACGTTGCCGCCGTTGCCGGCCTCAACGTGCCGATCGACGCAGTTGAAGCAGACATTCAGCTTGCCGCCGAGGTACCACGTGGCGTACGGCGGCTCCCACTCGTAGAGCTCGCCGAACGGCTCGAACCACGTGATGCGCTCGCGGCCTTCGGTCTCCCAGAACTCCTCGAAGTCCCGGTCGTAGATGTCAGGCTGAGCGTTCGCCTGAGCTGCGAAATCATCCGGCGGGGGGTACCGCCGTTCCTCGAGCAGGATCGTCTCGATCGCGGGCCGCTCGCCAGTCATTGGATGCTACGGCTCGAGATCGTACGGATAGTCCGTCAAAACCTCGGCGCCGTCCTTCGTCACGAGCACGAGGTCCTCGAGCCGACAGCCGCCGTAGCCGCTGCGATAGAGGCCCGGCTCCAGGGTGATCACGTCACCCGCGACGAGCTCGCCGGGATAACGGCTGAGCCACGGCTGCTCGTGGACCTCGAGCCCGACGCCGTGACCGAGGCCGTGGAAGAAACCGTCCTCGAGCACCTCGCCGTCGCGCTTGTGCAGCCCCGTTGGGTAGCCGGCCTCGTGGAAGACCTCGCTGGCGAGCACGTAGACGTCGCGGCCCGGGACGCCTGGCTTGACTGCGGCCAGCGAACGTTGGAGCGCCTCATAGACGAGCCCTTGATAGGTGACGAGCTCCTCGGACGGCTCGCCGATCACGAACGTGCGCGTCATGTCGGCGTAGCAGGACGACTCCCTGTCCCGCGGCCACAGGTCGAGCACGATCGGCTCATTCGGCTTGATCTCGCCGGTGCCCATCTCGTGCCCGATCGCCGTCTGCGCGCCGTGAGAGACGATGAACTCGTCGCAGAGCAGGTTCAACCCGGTGAAGGCCTGCTGAATCGCGATCTTGACGCGCTCGCAAGTCAGCGGCTCGCCGTCGAGGACCAGGGATCCGTCTTTCTCTTCCGCGCGCCGAAAGAGCTCGCAGGCGGCGTCCATGCCGGCCTCGGCACCTCGCTGAGCGCGGCTGATCCCCTCGAGCTCCGCGCCCGTCTTGACGCGGCGGCGCTGCACAAACGTCTCACGATCCGGCGTGATCTCGATCCCTTCCGCGCGGAGCCGGTCGGCGAGCTCGACCGGGAACGTGGTCGGGACGACGGCCTTCTGGATGCCGAACTCTTTGACAGCCCGAACGGCGGTCCCCAGCTCGACCTCCTCCATCGGGATCCCCTGCTTGACCAGGTCGTCCCAGCCGAACTGCTCGACCGCATGCGGCTGCAACCCGTCATGGCCCTGAACGCGCTCGACCTCGAAGGGCGTGATCACCACGTGGCGCTCGCCGCCTCGCTCGAGGTAGAGGAACGGATCCGGGACGACGACCGGGACCTCGTGACGCATTTCCGGAGAGCGCAGAGTGTCGGCCCAGATGAGGAGATCTGTCACGGCGCCGGATGGTACCGCGGAGCGAGCCGCAGGGGGAGTCCGAGTATGCCGCTACATCCCAACCGGGGATTAGACGGACGCACGAGCAAAGCTCGCGCGTCCTCCAGTCGGCATCGGCAAGCGATGCCGAGGCGAGCACCCGTGCATAGACTCACCCAAATGGACGAAGTGCTCGCGCGAGCGCAGGAACTGGTCGACGAGTACGCGACGCAACTCGCCTCGACGCTGCCCAAAGGCGCCGAGATCTTCGACGCGCACGTCCATCTCGGCGAGGACATCGACGGCTTCAGCGGCAGCTACGAGGATCTGATGGCGGTCAACGACCGTTATGGGATCTCGCGGTGCTTCATGTTCTGTCTCGACGAGCCCGACCACCATCCCGCCTTTCGCGCGGCGAACGACCGGACGCTCGCCTATGCAAAGCGCGCCGAGGGGCGCCTGATTCCCTTTGTCCGGCTCGACCTCGCGGAGCAGCCGATCGAGGAGGCGACGCGCTGCCTCGATCTCGGTGCCCGCGGGATCAAGCTCCATCCACGCGCGCAGCGGTTCCTGTTGAACGACGAGCGGCTGGCGCCGGTCTTCGCGCTGGCCGCGGAACGGCGCGTCCCGATCCTGATCCACGGTGGCCGGGGCCTGCCTCCGATCGCGAAGGAGCTCGCGCATCTGGTCGACAGCTACCCGGAAGCGCAACTGATCATCGCGCACGGCGGCATCGCCGACCTCCCCGCGCTCGCCGAGCAGTTCGCCGGCAAGGCGGGGGTCTTCTTCGACACCTCGGTCTGGAGCCCGATCGACCTGCTCAGCGTCTTCCACGTCTTCTCGCCGGAGCAGATCGTCTACGCCTCGGACTTTCCGTATGGCCAGCAGCCGAGCTCGCTGCTGATCGCGCTGCGGACGGCGAAAGCCTCTGGGCTCGACGAGGACGATCTCCGCGCCATGCTGGCCGGCAACGCGAAGCGCATCGCCGACGGCGAGCCACCGCTGGAGCCGACCGCGCCGAGAGGCGGCGACACGTTCTCGCAGCCGATGGCACTCGCGCGGATCCACCAGTATCTCTCCATGGCGACGCCGCTTCTCTGGACGCGCCAGCCCGACACGGTCGGCGTCATCGGGCTCGCGCTCAACGCCTGCTACGACCGCGACGGCTACGCGGACGAGCGTGAGCGGATCAAGGAGCTGCTGACGTCCGCGCGCGACGTCTGGCGAATGCTGCCGGAGATCGAAGATGAGCCCGACCAGCGCGCCATCACGCGGACGACGTTTCGGCTGATCCACCTTGCGGACATCCTTGCTGTGACGCCCAATGATTGAGCTTTCCGTCAACGGCCAGTCGTACGAGCTCGAAGCGCCGGTCGGCCGCACCCTCGCCGAGGCGCTGCGGCTCGACCTTGGGCTCACCGGGACGAAGGTCGCCTGCGGCGAGGGCCACTGCGGCGCCTGCACGGTTCAGCTCGACGGCGTGCCGGTTCTCTCCTGCATCACGCTCGTCCATACGGTCGGCCGGCGGCAGGTGACCACAATCGAGGGCCTTGCCGAGCACCCGCTCGTCGACGCGTTCGTGCGGGCAGATGCGCTCCAGTGCGGCTTCTGTACTCCGGGGCAGATCGTCTCGGCAGCAGCGCTGGTCGAAGCGCGGCCCGAGCCGACCTCTGAAGAGATCAGGCACGCAATGTCGGGCAACCTGTGCCGCTGCGGCACGTATCCGAGAATCGAGGAGGCTGTTCTCGCGTGGCAAGGCTGATCCGAACCGAGAAGGAGGTCGAGGGCCGCTACAGCGAGCAGTGGATCGTCGTCGAGGAAGACGTGCTGGAGCAGTGGCCCGCCGGCCCGCGCGGGATCGTCGGCCAGCCGGCCAGGCGGCTCGACGGCCTCGAGCGCGTGAAGAACCTAGACCTGACGAAGGCGCGCGCGACGGCGTGGGTGCGGGGGGCCATCGGCCCCGAGGACTGCCACGTGCTCGAGCGCGAGCCTTCGTTCCAGGGCGCGCCTGTCGCGGCAGTCGCCGCCGACAGCGCCGAGCGGGCACTGGAGGCACTGGGGCTGATCGACATCGAGTGGGAGGTGCTCGAGCCGCTCCTCGACCCGGACGAGGCGGTTCGGCGCGAGTCGTTTGCCGACGAGCCTCGGCACTACACGCGAGGGGACATCGACCGCGGCCTCGCCGAAGCAGACGTGGTCGTCGAAGGGGAGTACCGCACGCAAACCGTGCTCCACAACGCGATGGAGACCCACCAGTCAGTCTGCCGCTGGGAGGGGGACACGCTCGAGGTCTACACCTCGACTCAGTACATCTGGGGCGTCCGCGACGAAGTCGCCGAAGCGCTCGCCCTGCCGCCGGACAAGGTGCGCGTCGTCTGCAACTTCATGGGCGGAGGCTTCGGAGCCAAGAACTCGTCGGGCGACTACACCTTCATCGCGATCGCCCTCGCAGGCCAGACGGGCGCGCCGGTGCGCTGCGCGCTGTCGAGGCGTGAGGAGAACGTCGCGAGCGGCAACCGCAACTCGACGATCCAGCGGCTCGCCGCCGGCGCGCGTGCCGATGGGACGCTGACTGCACTCTCCGGCGAATACGTCAACGCGATCGGCTGGTACGGCTTCTCCGGCCCCACCTACGGACCGATGGAGATGCTCTACGACTGCGAGAACGTCCGGACGGCGACCTACGGCGCCAAGCTGAACACGCCGCCGAACGCGGCTTTTCGCGCGCCGGGCTTCGTCGAGGGGACGTTCGGGCTCGAGTGCATTCTCGACGAGCTCGCGGCGAAGCTCGACCTCGACCCCCTCGAGCTCCGGCGGCGGAACTATGCCGACCACGATCTGGTCGAGGGCCGGCCGTTCTCCTCCAAGAACCTGCTCGATTGCTACCGGATGGCCGAGCCGCACTGGGCGCGGCGCGACGCCGTGCGGGCACGCTCCGACGACGTCTGGAAGCGGGGCGTCGGGCTCGCCAGCCAGGTCTGGTACGGGGGCGGCGGCCCGCCGTCCTACGCTTGGATCCGAGTCGGCTCGGACGGACGCGCAGCGGTCGTGACCGCGATGCAGGACATCGGCACGGGCACGCGCACAGTGATGGCGCAGATCGCAGCCGAGGAGCTCGGCGTCCCGCTGAGCCACGTTCGTGTCGAGCTCGGCGACTCGGCGCGCGGGCCCTTCGCCACGCTCTCGGCCGGCTCGTCGACAACGCCGTCCATGGGCCCGGCGGTGCGCGCGGCGGCTGCTGACGCCAAGCGGCAGATCATCGAAATCGCCGCCCAGCGCTACGAGCTCGAAGAGCGGGTGCTCGACATCAAGGACGGCCAGGTGACCTCAGCCGAGGGCGCCTCGTGGCCGCTCGAGGAGGTAACGGGACTGCTCGAGGACGCTCAGATCCTGGGCAAAGGAGCCCGAGGGCCGAACCCGACCGGAATGAGCGTCCTGACCTGCGGCATACAGGTTGCCGAAGTCGCGATCGACATCGAGACCGGCGAGGTGCGTGTGGAGCGGATCGCGGCGATCCACGACGTCGGCCGAATCATCAACCCGCTTGGCGCGCAGAGCCAGGTCGAGGGCGGGATCATCCAGGGGCTCGGCCACACGCTGTCCGAGGAGCGGCTGCTCGACCCGCAGAGCGGTGCGACGCTGACTCAGACGCTCGACTCTTACAAGCTGCCGACGATCGCTGACGTGCCGGAGATCGTCTGCGAGTTCGTCGACAAGCCGGACGAGCACCTGACCAACCTCGGCTCGAAGGGGCTCGGCGAGCCGCCGATCATCCCGACCGCTGCCGCGATCGCGAACGCGATCCGCGACGCAACCGGCGCCGACATTCACTCGTTGCCGATCACGCGCGATGAAATGCTCCGGGCGCTTCGAGAGGCCGAGGAGCGCCGGCGCGCGCAGGAGCGAGTTGGAGCTGCGCCGGCCTGAGTCGGTCGAGGCCGCTGCCGCGGCCCTCGGCAACGGCTCCGTGGCGCTCGCCGGCGGTACGGAGGTCGTTCCGTTGCTCCGCGAGGGGATCGTCCAAGCCGACACGCTGGTCGAGGTCCGTGACGTCGTCCCGCGCGGAATCGACGGGACGCGGATCGGAGCGGGGACGACGCTCGCTGAGCTCGAGGTCGAGCCCGAGATCCCGCAGACGCTCCGCGAAGCGTGCACGCTGGCTGCATCGCCCCAGCTCAGGTCGATGAGCACGATCGGCGGCAATCTGCTCCAGGCGACACGGTGTTGGTACTGGCGGCTCAAGTTCCCCTGCTATCTGCACGGCGGCGACACCTGCCATGCCAAGGCCGGTCAGCACCGCGAGCATGCAATCTTCGGCAACGCGCGGTGTGCTTCAGCCCATCCGTCCGACCCGGCTGCGGCCCTGCTGGCGCTTGGAGCGAGGCTGCGGACGACAGCGCGCGAGCTTCCGCTCGCCGAGCTCTACCGCCTGCCGACCGATGACGATCGCAACGTGACCGCGCTCCAGCCCGGGGAGTTGATCCTCGAGCTCGACGTCCCGCGGCCGGAGGCGAGCGTCTATCTCAAGGCAATGGACCGTCGGAAGTGGTCGTTCGCAATCGTCGGAGTGGCAGCGGCCAGATTCTCAGACGGCGTCACGCTAGCGCTGGCCGGAGTCGCTCCGGTCCCGTGGGCTCTGGCGTCGGCGGATGCGCTCGAGCAGGCGACGCCGCTCCCCGGAACCGCCTACAAGCTCGACATCGCACGCGCGTTGATCCGTCGCGCCGTCGAGGCCGTCGGCGCGCCTGCCGGCGCCTGACGCGCCCTGCTCCTAGACGCACTGGACCCTTAAAGGTTCACGCGGTCATTCAAGGCGCACCCCGCCTCCTCCCCGCGGCGAGCCTAGCGAGGAAAAGGATACGTGTCTGTGACGCCGGCGTGAACAATGTGCGCCATGGTTGCGGTGGTTGTCCTTGCGGCTGGAGCGTCGTCTCGGTTCGGATCTCCGAAGCAACAGGTCCTTCTCGCACCCGTGCTGGAGCGGGTGCGCAACGCGTCCTCCGTCGGCGAGATCGTTGTTGTCGTCGGGGCCCACCCGGTGAGCACGGACGCCCGCACCATCCACTGCGCCGACTGGGCACGCGGGCCTGGTGCCTCGCTGCGCTGCGGGCTGGCAGCACTGCCTGCCGAGGCCGAGGCCGCCGTCGTCGTTCTCGCCGACGGGCCGAGGCTCGCGCCCCAGGCGATCGAGCGGGTCGTCGCTGCCTGGCGCGAAGGCGCCGGCGACGTCATCGCCGCGAGCTACGACGGCAACCGCGGGCATCCGGTGCTCCTCGCCCGCCCCATTTGGTCGAGCATTCCGGACGAGGGCGCCCGCGAGCTCGAGCCGGTGCTCATCCCGTGCGACGACCTCGGCCCGCCTGGTGACGTCGATACTCCCACACACCTCTCCGGAAGGGCGAACGAGACCGGCGCAGAATGAGGACGGCGTCCGATGTCGGTCGTACCTCTAATCGATCCGCAGGAGCCTTCGCCGCTCGCGTCGGCTCGATTGCACCGCAAGCTCACCGTCGAGGAGGCCGCTCGGCGGGCCGGGCTCACGCCAGACCAGATCGAGTGGCTCGAGGCAGGCCGCGTCTACCGGTTTCCGGCCGCCGATGACGCCCTGGTGGCTGTGGTCCTCTATGCAACCGCGATCGGCATCGACCAGGACGAGGCGCGCGGGCTCGCGCGCCTACCGGTGGAAGCACGGCCGAAGCGCTACCTGCGGACGAGAATCGCGAGTGCGGCAGCAGGGGTCGTGGTGCTCGCGGCCCTGGCCGTCACGCTGCTCGGCGGCCTCGGCCTCGGGGGTGACTCCAAGCAGCAGCGAGCACAGCCCCTCCCCCCGACGTGGAAGCTCAGCGTCGACGTCTTGAATGGCGGCGGCGACATCTACTACACGCGGGCGGTCGCGAGCAAGATCGGCGGGCTCGGCTACAAGATCAAGCGCGTCGCGAAGGCGAACCGCTTCGACTACCCCGACACGGCCGTCTACTTCGAGCCGGGTGGCGAGGCGTATGGAGCCCGTCTCGCTCGCCAACTCGCGGTCCAGGCCAGGCCGCTGCCCGGCGGGAGCAATCCGCGCCGCCTGGTCGTAATCGCCGGGCCGCCTCGGGTCGGCTGAGCCCCTCTAAATCAACCTAGATCAGCGGCGTCCGCAGCTCGGCCAGC
>WNFX01005298.1_pt1 | contig 14445 bp, 8 predicted proteins | sample 5400111 | NCBI WGS metagenome assembly WNFX01 (sample SAMN13153363, study PRJNA577476) | soil metagenome | isolation source: 40 cm soil or saprolite under grassland replicate 1 | place: USA:California | collected 2016-06-15 | reverse complement strand
AAGGTCGGCCGGATCACCACGGTGCGCCAGCTCGTGCCCCCGGCCTTCCTCTTGAGCGTGGGCGGGCTCGCGGTGTTGAGCCCCTGGGTTCCGGGCCTCAGCCTGGCGTTGGGCGGGATCGTAGCCCTGTACACCGCGGCTATCGCGGGATGCGCCGCGTGGCTCGGCCGGCGACACGGTCTGGCCTGCGCCGCGTGGCTCGGCGCCGTGTTCCCGACCATGCACGTCAGTTACGGCCTCGGCTTCCTCCGCGGTCTGGTCAGTCTGCTGAACGCTGCCGGGACGCGCCGCCCCGCCGCCGCGGTCCCGCTCTCCCGATGATGCGCGCCCTCACGGTCGCGACCTTCGCCTATCACGAGGTGACCGACGATCCCACCGCCTCGGGCTTCCAGCGGGCCGGCGCTCGCCCGTACACGCTCACGCGGCGCCGTTTCGCCGATCACCTCGACGCTATCGCCGCCGCTCCGTGCCGGCCGACGCTCGTGGGCGAGATCGATTTCGACCGGCCCGCGCGCCACCTGCTGCTGACCTTCGACGACGGGGGGAAGAGCGCCCTGTATGCGAGCGACCAGCTGGCGCAGCGCGGGTGGCGAGGTCACTTCTTCATCGTCACGGGCCTCATCGGCCACCGCACCTTCCTCAACGCCGCCGCCATCCGGCACCTCCGCCAGTGCGGCCATCTGATCGGGAGTCACTCGCACACCCATCCCGACGTCTTCCGCGCCCTCCTCCGTCCCCAGGCGGTCGACGGCTGCCACATTCTGGGGCGAGTCTTCCCGAAGGCGAAGATGTCCCTCGCCACGGTGCGCGAGCTGGCTCAGTTCCGCGGGTGGGCGCGCGCCCTGATGCTGCGTCGTCTCAAGGTGCTGGTGCGCACGAGCCTGCCTCCCTTGTACCGCGCGTACCTGCGCCGGACGAGCCGCCCGTGATCCGCGAAGCCTCGGTCACGGAGCTGGCCCACTGGGACGAGCTGGTCGCACGGTTCGACGGACACCGCGTCACCCACACCCTTCCGTGGATCCGCTCGCTGGGTGCGGCGGGCCTCGGCCGGCCGCTGTATCTCGTGTTCGAGAAACAGGGCGAGATTGTGGGCTGTCTACCCGGCCTGGTGTCGACCGTGGGCCCGCTGCGTCTGTTTGGATCCCCGCTCCCGGGATGGCAGACCGTGAGCATGGGTCCCGCGTTCGCGTCCGACCGGACATCAGCCGCCGACCTGCTCGGTGCCGCGGTGCCGTTCCTGGAGCAGCGGTACAGCATCCACCACATCGAAGTGATGTGCGGCGGCCTGGACCAAGCGGCCATGGCGCAGCTCGGCTTTCGCGGGGAACCGGTCCCGACGTTCCGGGCTTCCCTCTTCCCGGGCGACGAGGCTCGGACCCTGAAGGCGCTCAGGGAGAGCGCCCGGCGGAACATTCGCCGCGGCGTCAAGCTCGGCCTCGTCGTTCGCTTCGAGGAGGACGAGCGCTTCGTGGACGAGCACTACGATCAGGTGCGGGAGGTCTATCTTCGCGGCGGGCATGCCGTGCCCTTCACGAAGCGCCGCGTGCTCGCCTGCTTCCGCCACCTCCAGCCCAGCGGGCACCTGTCCGCCGTGTCGGTTTACTTGCCCGACGGCCTCACCAGCATCGCCACGGGCACGTTCCTGATGGAGGGCGGCGAGCTCTCGCTGTGGATGTGGGCGCACCGCACGCAGTACCGCTGGTACCGCCCGACGGAGCTGATGACGTGGACGGTGATCCGGCGCGCCCTCGAGGCCGGCTGCACCACGTTCGATTTGATGGGCCGCGGCGATTTCAAAAAGAAATTCGGGGCGGAGCTGGACGAGACCAAGTACCGGTGGGTGCGGAGTCGCTATAGGTGGCTGGGCCAGCTGCGCAGTTGGGCTGCGAGCGGCTACCGGTGGCAGCAGGCCATGCGCGGGCGGCTGGCGCGACTTTGGCTGTCGCGCGCGGCGGTGATGCCAGCGGCGCAGAGCGAGGAGGCGTGCGTTATGGGGGACATCGACCTGGTCCGGTCGCTGGGACTGGCGGGAATCCCCTGCGCCGTCGTCGCGCGCCCGGGCGCCGCCCCTCGTTTCTCGCGCTTCACGCGCGCCGTGCTCGAATGGGCCGACGCCTGGACGCGCCCGGAGGCGCTGGTGGCGACGCTGGTGCGCTTCGCCGCCGCACAGCCCGAGCCCCCGACGTTGTTCTACCAGGAAGACCGGGAGCTGTTGCTCGTTTCGCGTCATCGGGACCAGCTGGCGCCGGTGTTCCGGTTTGTCGCGCCCGACCCAAGCCTGGTCGAGGCCCTGGTCGACAAGGCGCAGTTTCAGCTCCTGGCGGCGCGCCTCGGGCTGCCGGTGCCACCGGCGCGCCAGCTGCGCCCCGGGGATCAGACGGCAGCGGCAGCCCTCGACCTGCGCTTTCCCATCGTCCTCAAGCCGCTCACCCGCCGCACCGACCAGTGGGAGCCGCTCGGGGGATCGGGCAAGGCCCTGCAGGTCCAGAACCCGGCCGAGCTGAGTCGGCTCTGGCCCCGCCTCGCGGCGGCGAACCTCGAACTGCTGGCGCAGGAGCTCATCCCCGGCCCCGAAACGAGGATCGAGAGCTGCCACGTGTACGTCGATGGAGACGGGGAGATCGTGGCTTCCTTTACCGGCCAAAAGATTCGGACTTGGCCACGGCATTACGGCCACAGCACCGCCCTTACCATCACCGATGCTCCCGATGTCGCGGCGCTCGGCCGCGAGCTCGTGAGTCAACTTCAGCTGCGCGGGGTCGCCAAGTTCGATTTCAAGCGCGGGCCTGATGGCACCCTGTACCTGCTGGAGGTCAATCCCCGGTTCACGCTGTGGCACTATCCCGGGGCCGTGGCCGGCGTGAACATCCCGGCCCTCGTGCATGGAGACCTCGTGGGCCTGCCGCGGCCCGCGATCCCGCGCGCCCGCGCCGGGGTGACGTGGTGCAAGGTCTGGAGCGATGTCGCAGCGGCGCGGGAGTCGGGCGTGCCCTTGTGGAAGTGGATGCCGTGGGCGCTGCGGTGTGAGGCGAAGCGTGCGGTGGCCTGGGACGATCCGCTACCCCTGCTCGTCGCGGGCGTATGGGAGTGTGCGCGCCGGGCCATTGCCCTGGTTCGCGGGGCGTCCGCGGCGGCACATGCCGTAAATCCGGTGAGCGCCCGATGAGCAGCACGGCCGACAGTCCTTCAGCGATCGCCACCGAAGAGGACCGCATCCGCGCCGCCTACGCCCGGCGGCCGAGGAGCGACGTGCGCTACCACCCCTTCAACGCCAGCCATGTGTTTCAGGCCCAAGACCGGGAACGGCACGTGCTTCGGCTGCTCCGGCGACAGGGGCTCACGGACCTCGGCGCGACAACGATTCTGGATGTCGGTTGCGGCTCGGGCTCCTGGCTCCGCCAGTTCATCAAATGGGGAGCGGCCCCAGAGAACGTGTGCGGCCTCGATTTGCGCCGCGAAGCCATTGCGACCGCCCGTCGCCTATGCCCGGCGGCCGTGTGCCTGGAATGCGGTAGCGCAATGACACTCCCGTTCGGCGACGAGTCGTTCGACCTGGTCCTGCAATCGACCGTCTTGACGTCGGTACTTGAGGCGGCAGCGAAACAGAAGATCGCGTCGGAACTGCTGCGCGTGCTCAAACGAGACGGACTCATCCTGTGGTACGACTTCCTGTTCGACAATCCCCGAAACCCCGACGTGCGGGGCGTCGGGAAGCGAGAGATTCACGAGCTGTTTAGGGGATGCCGTATCGACCTGCGCCGCGTCACGCTCGCGCCACCGCTCGCGCGATGGCTGGCGCCTCGTGCCTGGCTCGTGACCTACCTCTTGGGGCGGATCCCCCTGCTGTGCGCGCACTACCTGGGTGCGATCCGGAAACCCACGCCGCCGCGCGCCGGGCCGCGAGACTAAAGTCGAGCCGCAACTGCACCTCGTGGAGGTCGATGCCGTGCCGCTACAACTGCGCTGCCGGGAGATCGCCAGCCTGCCCAAGCTCGCCTGGCTCGCCGTGCTGGATCGAGACGCCGGGTCTGTCCAGCTGCTCCACGGCGCCGCCGTGGAGTGCCGGGAGCGGTGGGCCGTCGAAGGCGTCTGGGACGGCGAGTTCGACGCCGGGGGCTTTCACCGCAGCCAGCACTTCTTCGGGAGTGGGGTCACCGTCGAGGGCGATCGGGTCTATTTCGTGCCGTCGCGTGCCCTGGTCGATCGGCTCGTGTACTGCGTCGACGGCCCGGCCCTCGTGGTCTCGAACAGCCTCGTGCTGCTGCTTGCCTTCACCGGTGCGCAGTTGGACCCCGCCCACGACTATCATCTCGAAAGCCGGGCGATCCGACAGGGGGTGAAACACTACGACCGGCGGTTCGTGGTCCGGCACCCGGAGATCCCGTGCTTCTACCAGGCCTATTACGCCAGCCTGGTCGTCAGCCGCGGGCAGATCGACGTGGTCAGTCCTCCCGCGACCCCGCGCCTGACCTCGTTTGCTCACTACCGGGAGCTGCTGACGGCCGCGCTCGACCGCATCCGGGATAACTACAGCGCGACCACGCGCCGCACGCCCCTGCGTGCGCTGGCGACCCTGTCGTCTGGGTACGACTCGCCAGCCGTGGCTGCACTGGTCAAGGAGCTGGGCGTGGAGCTGTGCTTCACGAGTCGGAGGTCCAACACCCACGTCCCGCGGTGGCTGAGCTCTCGCGCCGCGATCGACGACGGGACGCCGATCGCCGATGCCCTCGGCCTCCGCACCGCGTACCTGGACCGGCCGGGCAGGGCGGTGACCGAGGACGAGCTGTACTTTCTCGCGCCGGGCTGCGGGCAGCCCGCCCTCGCCTTCCACTCGATGGCCACATATCTCGAAGCCACTTGCCAAGGCGCGGTGGTGTTCACCGGGTTTCAAGGAGATTACGCGTGGGACGTCAATGTCGAACGGAAGTACCTCAACGAGGACCTCCTCGGCAACGATACGTCGGGACTCGCGTTCTCCGAGATCCGCCTCAAGAGCGGCTTCATCAACGTCGCCGTGCCCTACATGTTCGCCGAGCGCGTCGCCGATCTCGTCGCCATCGGGGAGTCGCCCGACATGCGAGCGTACCGGCTGCACACGGGCTATGATCGCCCCATCCCGCGCCGCCTCGCGGAGGAGGCGGGTGTCCGCCGTGGCGCCTTCGGCGCCCGGAAGAAAGCCGTCGTCCAGGCGTATGATTACCCCGTGAACCGCCAGCTCCGCACCGCCTTCTTCCGGTTCGTCCGGACCGAGACCGGACACGCCCCCTGGTTCATCTACCTCCACAGCGCGGTGAACCGGACCGCGTTTCTCGCCGTCCGCGCCGCGCGCAAGCTCCAGCTCACGCGCACGCCGGTGTCCGACCCCACGCCCCGCGTGTTGCTGGGGAAGCGATTCGACTTCCCGCAGCTGATGTTTCGGTGGGCCGCGCAAGTCTTGAGCGACCGCGCCGCGGGCCTGCTCGCAAAGCAGGGCGGCGCTCTGACCCTGACGACCGTCCCGCGCCCGCAGCCGCCGATCGTCCTCCCGGCCGCACCGCGCGCGGCGCGCCGGCCATGAACGACCCCGGCAGCAGGGAGCTCCTCTATACCTTGATGCCCGATTGGCCTGCTCTCACCTGGCTGGCCTGCTGCTCCGGCACTGCTGGAACGATCGACGTGTTTCACGGTCGGCTCGTCGAGACCGGGGCGCACTGGTTCTGCGAAGCAGGCTGGGCTGGCGAGTACCTCGCGGGCGACTTCGACCGGACCGATCTGGTGTTCGGCTCGGGAGGACGGCTGCGGCCCGACGGGCTGACCTTCGTGTCGTCCGCCGCCACTGTCGACCGGCTCCATTCGTTTCAACGCGGGGGCGCCGCGTGGGTCTCCAATTCGCTCCCCTGCCTGCTGGCTACGGTGCCCGCGGCGCTCGATCCGCAATACGGCAAGTATCAGCAGGCTTTCAAGTCGATCCGCCGTGGCCTCGAGGACTACCAGCGCAGGGTGCCGACCTCCGCTGGCGCTGTCACGTTGACCTATTACCACAATCTCGTATGGAACGGCACCCGACTGGTCGAGCAGGAGAAGCCGGGCCCGGTCCGCGACTTCAGCTCGTTCGCGCGGTACCGCGACTTTCTCGTCTCCACGCTACAGCAACTCGACGCGAACTTGGCAGCGCCTCAGCGCCGCCACCGCTACCGCATGCTCGGCACCATCTCGTCCGGGTACGACTCCGCCACCGTCGTCGCCCTGGCCCGGGGTTGCGGTCTGCGGGAGGCGATCTCGTTCGATCAGGCGCTGAGCGGCGGCGACGACAACGGCGCCCACATCGGCGCCCAGTTGGGCGTGCAGGTCTCGGTGCTGGATCGCGACGCGTGGCGCGCCGGCGCGCTCCCGGAGGTGCCCTTCCTCGCCGCCGACGCGAAGGGCGAGGACGTGTACTTCCAGGGCGCCGAGCGGCATCTGCAGGGCCGAGCCCTGCTCACGGGCTTCCACGGAGACAAGGTGTGGGGCCGGCACACGCGAACCCTGACGCCCCATCTCATACGCGGCGACCAATCGGGGCTCTCGCTCTCCGAATGCCGGCTGTGGGTGGGGTTCCTCCACTGCCCCGTCCCCTTCCTCGGCGCCCGACAGATCCGGGACATTCACGCGATCAGTGCCGCGGCGGAGATGGCGCCATGGGACACCCCCTGGGCGTATCGCCGGCCCATCTGCCGGCGCATCCTCGAAGAGGCCGGCATTCCCCGGCGCGCGTTCGGCTTCCGCAAGCGCACCGCGTCGGTGCTGCTGTTCGACGAGCCCAGCCTGCTCCAGCGCGCGTCGTTGGCCGATTATCGAGCGTGGCGGGAGCGCCGCGGCGGGGGGCTTCTCCGGCCAGCGCCGGACACCGGCGTGTGGCACACCGTGCCCCGGTTCCTCCGCCAAACGGTCGGTAAGCTGGGCGGGCTCGCCCCGGGGCGGTTGGCGCTCGTGCGGTGGCTGGTACGGCAGGTGACCCGCCTCGGTCTCCGCGAATCTTCAATGGATCATGCGTTCCTGTGGGCCGCTGACTTGGCGCGGGATCGCTACCGCGCGGGCAGCCTCCGACAGTCGCGCCGCTCGTCTCCCGAGGCCACGGCGTTCATCGAGCGTCCGCGCGCACGCTTGACGCCCGGCACCCCTCACCCACCCCCATCCCAGGTTTCGGGGGAGGCGTAGGCGAGCATGTGCGGCATCTGCGGCATCGTGCATACCGATCCGGGCTACCCGGTGAGCCAGCGGATCTTGCTCGCCATGCGAGACGCCCTCACACACCGCGGGCCCGACGACGCCGGCCATCACGTGGCTCCGGGCGTGGGGCTCGGCTCCCGGCGCCTGTCGATCCTCGACCTGTCGCCCCGCGGTCACATGCCGATGAGCACGCCGGATGGGCGCTACTGGATCACGTACAACGGTGAGGTCTACAACTACCGCGAGCTACGCTCCACCCTGGAGGCTCGGGGCCACGCCTTCTGCTCGGGAACCGATACCGAGGTCATCCTCAAGCTCTATGCGGACGAGGGCCCGGCGATGCTCGAGCGGCTCAACGGGATGTTCGCGTTCGCCATCTGGGACGCCCGCGAGCGGGCGCTGTTTCTGACCCGCGATCGAATGGGGATCAAGCCCCTGTACTATGCGATCCACGACGGCGCGCTGCACTTCGCTTCGGAGGAGAAGGCGCTCTTGGCCGCCGGCGTCCCTGCGGCGTTCGACCCCGCCGTCTGGGAGGAGCTGTTGTGCTTCCGCTACGTGGCCGGCGAGCGAACCGTGATCGCCGGCGTGCGCCGGCTGCTGCCCGGCCACCACCTCACGTGGCGGGACGGCCGGATCCAGATCCGGCGGTGGTGGCACTTGGGGGAGCGCGCGCTCGCGCGGCGCGACAGCATGCCGCGCGATCCCACCGAGTGGTTCCGGGAGACATTCGACGACGCCGTCCGGCTCAATCGGATCAGCGACGTCCCCCTGGGCGTGTTGCTGAGCGGCGGCCTCGATTCCAGCAGCGTGGCCGCCTCGCTCGCCGCCCAGGCGGGAGCCGGCGTCGCCGGGTTCACCGTCCGCTTCCGAGAACCGGCGTACGACGAAGGCCCCGTCGCCCGGGCCGTCGCGGAGCGCTGGCGCCTGGAGCACCACGAGATCGTCGTCGCCCCGGAAGAGCTGATGGCCGGGCTCGAGCGCGCGTCGTGGCTCAACGACGCCCCGATGGTGCACGCCAGCGACCTGCACCTCCTGGCCATCTCGGCGTACGCTAAGCCCCGCGTCACCGTGCTGCTCTCGGGGGAAGCCGGGGACGAGATGCTCGGCGGGTACGTGCGCTACCGTCCGCTCCGCTACCCACGACTCCTGCAGGCCGCCCGCCCGGTGTTCCCCTGGCTCGCTCGGGCGTTCAACCTCGACGGCCGGTTCCAGAAGCTCGGCCGGTTTCTGGCGCTCGAGTCGGTCGACCGATTCGTCATGTTCAACAGCTGTGAGGTTCTACCGCCGGACCTCCCCAACCTCGGCCTGCAGCCGACCGGCCGATTTGAGTACCGCGAGCGCGTCCTGGACGAGGCCCGCGCCGTGTACCCCGCCGATCCCCTCCGTCAGGCCATGTACAGCGATCAACACACGTTTCTGTGCTCGCTGCTCGATCGCAATGATCGCATGACAATGGGTGCCTCCATCGAGTGCCGGCCGCCGTTCCTCGACTACCGGCTCGTGGAAGGCCTCGCCGCACTCCCGACCCGCGCGCTCATGGCCGGACGGGGCAGCAAAGCGCTGCTGCGGCGGTCCATCGGCGATCGGTTACCCCATGCGGTGCGGCGGTACCGCAAGTGGGGGTTCGGCGTCCCCTGGGGCTCGTATCTGCGACGCGTGCCTGAGTTCCGGGATCTGGTCGCGACGCTCCCGACGCTGAGTCCGATTCGGAGCGGCCCCTTCGACCTCGCGGCGGTGGGGCGGATGGCTGAGCAGTTCCTTCGGGGAACAGCCGAGGCCGAGCTCGAACCACTGGTCCGGCGGCTGGTCATGATCGCCGTGTGGCACCGGGCGTGCGTCGACGGCGCGCCCGGGGTCAGGTCGGCAGCCGACTGAGAACGAACACCTGGAAGGCCGGGCCGGTCGTGGGCGGCGCCGTGGGGGAGCCCCCGATCGGCGCGGGCGGTGCCACGCCGGCCAGCGGCAGCGTGAGCGACCCTCCGCCATACGTGCCGCTCAGCACCGGGGTCGGAGCAAACCACGCCTGCGCGTTGCGCACCTCGTACACATCGCCCGCGCTCAAGACTCCCGACACATTCACCGACACCGCGCTCTGGCCGGGCCAGTTGTAGACGACGATCGTCGCCCGACCGGGTTCGTACACGCTGGGCCGCAGGAACACCTGCGGCTGGCTCGGCAGCGTGGAGGTGGCCTGGTCCGTAGCGCCGAGACCGGTCGCCGTCCGCCAGTCGGGCAGCGTGTAGAGGGTGCCCTGGTAGCGCCAGGCGGCGGCGGTCGAGTCACGCAAGTACTGGTTGGCGCCCCAGGCATACCCGCCGAGGGACGTGTCCGTCAGAAACACGGTCGTGGCGCCGCCCGCCATCGTGTTGCTGTCGACTGCCGCCGTCCCCCAGGATTCGAACGACACGATCGGCGTGCCGCCGACGAAGTAGTTCTTCCGGACCGTGACGCTCCCGCCCGGCACGGCCGGGTAGCCCACCCGCACGTTCACCTGGGGGCTGCTCGGGTTACGGTACGTCATGTTGTCGGTGAGCAACGCGCTGTCCACGGGTTCCTGGCCGCCCACGAGGATGTTCGCGTTGCTGGTGTTGGTCCCGGCGGCGGCGATCGCCCCGTTGTTGAAGGACACGTTGCCCACCACGCGGATGTTGTGCAGGCCGCCGCTGCCCAAGTCGCTGTACGCGTGCACGCCAAAGCCGAACTGATTGAAGATGACGTTGTCGCGGACGAGCCGCGGGGTCGCGTCCGTCTTCACGTACACGGCGTGCCCGCTGCCGCGTGTCGCCGTCTGCCACCCGTTGTTGTAGAGGAGACAACCGTAGATCTCTGGGCTGACCGCCGTCGGCTCGGTGTAGATGGCGATGCCGCCGTCGTGGACCACCAAGTGCACGAGCTTGATGTTGGACCCGTTGCGCACGTACACCACGTCGGGCCGCGCGGCCTGGCTGGTCCGATCGGAGCTCGAATTGTACAGCTCGAACCCCCAGAACCACGTATAGGCGCCGTCGATGGTGAGCGTCGACCGGGTTTCGCCGACGCCGTCGATCCGGGCGCGCTCGCCGGGATACTGCCGTACGATGATCGGCGCCCCACTGGTGCCCACCAGCGCGCTGGTGAAGGCGCCGGCGTACCGTCCGGCGCGCAGCCAGATCGTGTCGCCGGGCTGGACGCTGCCTCCGCCGCCGGCGAGCGCCGTTTGCAAATCCCAAGGGTTGGCGCTGCTGCCGTCGCCACCCGGGGTGCCGTTGGTCGTCACGTAATAGCCAACCCGGGATCCGGGCGGGAGCGGCGGGCCCTGCGTCTCTCTCGCGCCGCACGCCGCCGCCACGGCGAGCCACGGCAGCAGCGGCCAGCCGACTCGCACATGACTCATGGCACGCGCCGCACCACGAAGATGTCGAACGCGGGTGCCGCTCACCACGGGCGGGCCAAAGAAGTCCTGCGCCTTGCGAACGTCATAGGCGTCCCCCGGCTGTAGCACCGTCACCACGGTCGCCTGCGTTCTCGCGACCTCCCTAAAGGTACGTCGCGCCGGTCGCTCCGGGAAGCCGCACGATGACATGGAACTGCCGCAGCAGCAACTTGTTACACTACCCTGACGAGGGGGGGGCTCGCCGCCCCCCCCACTCGCCCTCCTCAGCCTCCGACCCTGGTCACGACGAAGACGTCGAAGGCGGGCCCGGTCTTGAGCGGCGCCGTAGGCGAGCCCCCTATTGGTGTCGGCGGCGTCACTCCCCCCATCGGGAGGCTGATCATCCCCCCGCCGTACGTGCCCCTGGCGATAGGCGATCCGAAAAAGTCCTGCGCGTTGCGCACCTCATAGAGCTGCCCCACGCTCAGCACGGCGCTCAGATCCACGCCTACCGCGCTCTGACTGCCCCAATTGTAGACCACCACCGTCGCCCGCCCCGGCTCGTACACGTTGGGCCGCACAAACACGCGCGTCGCCATCGGGACTCCGGACGTGGCTTGGTCACTCGCCGCCAACCCCGTGACGCTGCGCCATTCGGTGAACGTGTAGTCCCGGCCGGCGTATTGCCACGCGGCCGCGCTGGGATCACGGTAGTGCATATCGCCGGTCCAGCGCTGGCCGCTCGTGCTCGGATCGTTCAGCACCACCGGCCGCTCTGGCCCGATCAACGTGTTCCCGCTGACGGTGAGGGCCTGCCAGTACATCACGTCGAACAGGCGCCGGCCCCCGACGACGTAGTTCCCCTGCGCCAGCAGGTCCGCGTTGACGGTCGTCTCGAAGCCGAGATCCACGTTGAACACGCCGTACCCCGGCGAGAAGTACGTCATGTTGCCGATCATCGTGCCGTTCTGCACCGGTTCCTGGCCGCCCATCAGGATATTCGCCCCCGACGCTCCCGGTCCAGCGGCCGAAATCGTCCCGTTGTTGAACGAGACGTTCCCCTCCACGTGGATGTTGTTGAGGCGCCCGCTCCCGGCATTCGTGTACACGTGCACGCCGTAGGCGAACTGGGTGAACAGGATGTTGTCGCGCAGATAGACGGGCCCTGCGTCGCTCTTGATGTAGAGCGCGTGCCCGCTCCCCTTGGTCCCCTGCCAGCCGTTGTTGTAGACCAGACAGCCGTAGATCTCGACGTCCCCGGCGGACGAGTAGTTGTAGAATCCGATGCCGGTATCGTGGACCACGAGGTTGACGTACTTGTTGTGCGACCCGTCGTTCACCACGCCGTGGGGTCGCTGCGGCGTCACGGTCGTGCGGTCGAGGCTTGAGTCCATGATCTCGAAGCCCCAGTAGATCCCGTATGCCCCGGTCACGGTGAGCGCGTCGCTCGTCCACCCGTTCACGTCGATCGTCGCGCGCTCGCCGGGATACTGCCGCACCACGATCGGGGCCGTCGCAGTGCCGGTCAGCGAGCTGGTGAAGGCGCCGCGGTACGTTCCGCCGCGCAGCCAGATCGTATCGCCGGGCTGAACCTTGCCGTTCCCGCCCGAGAGCGCGGTCTGCAGGTCCCACGGCCGCCCGGCGCTGCCGTCGCCGCCGCTCGTCCCGCTGGGCGAGGCGTAGAAGCCTGAGTGCGTGGCCCCCACCGTCACCGACACGGTGGCCGAGCCGCTCTTGCCTTCGCTCGTGGCCGTGATCGTCGCGTTACCCGCCGCCACGCCGGTCACGAGTCCGGTCGCCGATACGGTGGCGATACCGGACGCGCTGCTGGTCCAGTTGATGGTACGGCCGGTCAGCACGTTGCCCGCCGAGTCCTTGAGCGTCGCGACGAGCTGCACCGTGCCTCCGACCACGACCGAGGCCGTCGCTGGGCTCACCGCCACCGTGGCGACCGGCACGACCGTTACTGTGACGGCGGACGTCCCGGCCACGCCGTCCACGGTGGCCGTGATCGTCGCGCTGCCGGCCACGAGTCCCTTGACGAGGCCGGTAGTGGACACGCTGGCGACCCCCGGTGCGCTGCTCGACCAGGTCACTGTCCGCCCCGTGAGCGGATTGCCCGCCGAATCCTTCGGCGTGGCGCTGAGCTGCACGGTTTTGCCGACCATGGCGGTGGCCGTCGCGGGGCTCACCGCCACGGTGGCCACCGGCACGACTTTCAACGTCACCGCCGACGTGCCCGCCACGCCGCCGATGGTCGCGGTGATCGTCGCGTTGCCGGCCGCGAGGCCGGTCACCAGCCCGCTCGCGGACACGCTGGCCACCGCAGGTGCGCTGCTCGACCAGCTCACGTTCCGCCCCGTCAGGACGTTGCCGGCCGAGTCCTTCGGCGTGGCGGTCAACTGCACCGTCATGCCGACGAAGGTCGTGGCCGTCGCCGGGCTGACCGCCACTGTGGCCACCGGTGCGAGGACGACGGTGACTGCGGAGGTATCAGCGAGCGTCCCGTTGGGGAGCGCCGCGATCACGCGATAGGCGCCCGGCAACGTCCCGGCCGTATAGAGGCCGCCACCAGTCACCACGCCGCCCGTCGCGGAATAGGTCACGTTGACCGCGATGCTGTCGCCGGTGTTTCGGATCCCGTAGGCGGAGAACTGCCTGCTGCCGCCCGTCGCGAGCGTGACCGCGTCGGGGGTGAGCACCACCTGCACGACGCGGCGCTTGTGAACCTGGACCGTCGCGCTCAGGGAACTGCCCGAGAGCGTCGCGGTGATCGTGGCGTCGGCCGCCGAGGTATCCGCGGTGTACATGCCGTCCGTCGTGATCGATCCCAGGCTCGCGCTCCAGACCACCCTCGCGGCAACGCTGTCGCCGCCGGCGGTACGGCCGTAGGCGCGGAACAGCGCGGATTGTGCGGGATCGAGCGTGAGACTATCGGGAGCGACGACGAGCTTCGTGATGACGGCGTTCGGGGGCGTCGGCCCTACCACCCGCGTTTCCTGGCCCATGCAGGCGACCAGCAACGCGACAGGCAGGAGCAACGCCCGGCGGTCTTTGAGGAGCGCGAGCCGCTTGGCCAGCTTGTGCATGAACGGCATAGAGGCCTCCGTGCGGGACCGGCGGCCCATATCCGAAGCCGGGCCGCCAACTTTCGACAGAGTCGAACGCTGGCGGCCCGGCGAGCGTGGCGGGAACGTCCCGCGGTAGCCCCGTAGCTCTGCGCCACCGCCTTTCGGCGGCTTTGCTCTGAGCAGCGAATAGCGCACCGGGGCTGTGGAGGCCCCGCGCGCCCAGAGTCAACCTAAAGACCGCGGCCGCGACCGACTGTGCTGTCGGTCACGGCCGCGTGGGTCAGTGATAAGCCAGCCGCAGGCAGGCCTTAGTGGCAGGTCCCGATGCCGCTATCAGTAAACGTCTTGCCCGCAACGGGGATGAACTTTCAGTTGTAGCCGGCTGGTGTGAGCGTCAACCGCAGCACGCCGTACGTCCCCGTGCTGCGCACCTGGCTGTTCGCCGCACTCGACCCGAAAGTATTAGTGCCATCGCCACCCGTTCCAACAATGAACTCCCGGAGGCCGGCGGCGTCGTTGCGGGCTCCCGCCGGCGTCTGGGGCGCGAACCGCTCATTGACTTCGGCGTGGGCGTTGAGGATGATCTCCGCTCCGGCGGCGTAGAGGTCGTCCCACAGCGGCTTCACCGCCGTCGTCGAGTTCCCCGCCAAGCTGAACAGCGGATAGTGGAACATGGCGAGGGTGCATTGCTTGGTGCTGGCTGCAAGGTCCGCTTTGAGCCACAGCTCCTGCCCTGACCCCGCCGCGGTCGAGATGGTGCTGTTCAGCACCACGACATGCCAGGCGCCGACATCGTAGCTGTAGTACCCCTTCCCGACCTCGCCGGCGGCC
>WNFX01004065.1_pt1 | contig 14446 bp, 13 predicted proteins | sample 5400111 | NCBI WGS metagenome assembly WNFX01 (sample SAMN13153363, study PRJNA577476) | soil metagenome | isolation source: 40 cm soil or saprolite under grassland replicate 1 | place: USA:California | collected 2016-06-15 | reverse complement strand
CTGTCCCAGCAGAGGCAAGTATCACAACGGAGACAAATGTCTCAAACGAGGAGTCTACGCACATTGAAAACAGCGTTGTCTCAACAGAAACATGTGTCTCAAATGGCTCAAATGTCTCAATTGATGAACCTACGCACCCTGACGAGTGTCATCCTGAGCGCAGCGAAGGATCTCCTCCTCACCCTTGGCAGCACTCCCCTTCCTCCAAAGGGGCTTAACCCTGTCATCCTGAGCGCAGCGAAGGATCTCCTCCCCACCCTTGGCAGCACTCCCCTTCCTCCAAAGGGGCTTAACCCTGTCATCCTGAGCGCAGCGAAGGACCTCCCTTTACAAGGGTAGGTTTTTGAAGGAAGCAAGAAGGTCACTCAGACTGTTGCGAGAGAGAGAAGAACATATTCTGCTCTATCGGAGGAATGAGATGACCTATCAAGAGCAAGTATGCCAATGGGAGCAGACGGTGTCAAGCCATTTGCCGCAGTTGAGCACGCCGCAAGTGAGGGTGCTGGCGTGCTGGAGCTTTGCGCTGGTGCTCCTGAAAAGTGTGGGCATGACGCAAGTGAGCGTGTGCTTAGCGCTGATGCTGGGAGGCAAGGTGGGAGCATGGCGACAGAAACTGCGCGAATGGTGCTATGAGGCAGCGGATAAAAAAGGGGAGCAACGGGCGCAACTGGAGGTGGCGATGTGCTTTGCGCCGCTGTTGGCGTGGATGGTGAGTTGGTGGCAAGCGCGGGAGCCGCAACTCGTGCTCGTCGTGGACGCGAGTGCGCGGGGAGCACACCTGACGCTCCTGAGTGTGAGTGTGGTCTATCGCCGAGGCGCCATGGCCGTGGCGTGGCATCTGCTGCCCACTGGGGCAGCGGGAGCTTGGGAGCCCATGTGGGAGCAGATGTTGGCACAACTGGCTCCCGCCATTCCCGCGCAGTGGCAGGTGCTGGTGATGGCCGATCGTGGGCTCTACAGTCGCCATCTGTCTGAGGCGATTCGCAAGCTTGGCTGGCATCCCTTCTTGCGGCTCAATCTGCAAGGGACGGCCAAGCAAGCCGGACGCGACGACTATCAGCCGTTGCGCAGCTTCATCCCTGCCGATGGCACCGTCTGGAGTGGACGAGGAAGCTGTTTTCAGAGTGAGCGCAGACTCAGCGAGACGACCAGGCTTTCTGTTCATGTGCCGGGCTACCCGGACAGTTGGGTAGTGGTGACCGACCTGGAACCGCAGCAGAGCCTGCTGGCGTGGTATGCGATGCGGTTGTGGATCGAGGTGGGCTTCAAGCAAGGCAAACGAGGAGGTTGGCAGTGGCAGCACAGCAAGATGACGGATCCGCGACGGGTGGAACGCTACTGCCTGGTCATGGCAGTCGCCACCCTCGACACGGTCAGCCAGGGCGAGTTCGGTGAAGCGGAGCTAGCCGACAGCCATCTGGAAGCGTTGCCGCCTACCCATATTGCCCGTCGACAGGCGAAAGGACGCCCACGCCGAGCACTGCTGAGCCAGTTCACGCTGGGACGTCTCTGGCTGATGCGGACCATAGTCGAGCAAGAACCACTGCAGGTGGGCTCCTTTGCACCTTCGCGCTTTCCCGCAGGACTTGCCCACCTTCCCGCATCGTCGTCGTCGGCCCAAGCAACAGAAGAAGAGCCGGGCGCAACGCCGACGCTGGCAACAGCAGCATCGCGCCCGCCAGAAGCAGGACGGTCAAAAGAAGGCGAGGAAAAACCTACCCGTGTAAAAGGATCTCCTCCCCTTCAAGCAATCTCATGGAGCTGTCATCCTGAGCGCAGCGAAGGATCTCCTCATCAGCCATGGTCATGCTCCTTGCCATTCTTCACTCAAGTCTCGCCAGTCGGGATTGATAGACTCGATCAAGGCCACCTTCTTTGAGCGCAACCAACCCTTTAGCTGCTTCTCCCGCTCGATAGCAGCGTTCACATCGGACGTTGCTTCAAAGTAGACTAAGCGTGTCATATGGTACTTGCTGGTAAAGCCTGCAACCAGGTGATGCTGGTGTTCGTACACGCGCCGCTGGAGATTATTAGTGACGCCTATGTACAGTGTTTTTGAGCAATTCGTCATGATATAGACGTAGTAATGCTTCATCTGTTGGTGCCTCTTGCTGTTTTCTCTTGGTCTCACTCGTGCTGCTGCCTTGGGGTGTCATCCTGAGCGCAGCGAAGGATCTCCTCCCCATCTTTGACAGCACTCCCCTTCAGGCAATCTCATGGAGGTGTCATCCTGAGCGCAGCGAAGGATCTCTCTGCCCTCGAGCCAGGCGAAGGGGTGACATTGTTAGGTAACTTAGGTTGATGCCCATTACCGCCGATTTATCGGCCCGCATCCTAGCCCATTATTACCAGCAATTCATACACCCGTCCCCGCAGAGACATATGTCTCAAATGTCTCAAACGAGAAGCATACTCAAGATGAAAACAGCCTTGTCACTGCTTCAACTACGTGAGATTGTCATCTGCTTCTCCACTGTGGAAGCACCATATGTGAAGGGGTGAATATCCATTCATTTCCTGTTTCGCTCAAATGCCCATAGAACAACACATATCGCTCACCCTTTGATTGCTCATCGTAGTGCAAGAGCGTCAACGACACCTGCTCCTCCGATGCAGGAGCCGGTCTCTGGCTCGGGATAGGCAAGATGAAACATCGTTTGTCCCGATCAAAGGTGAGCGGAAGTGGTAACACCACCGAGTAGCCATCGATACCCGGATAGCTGAGAGCCACACGGCTAGAAGCTGCGATTTGCGTGAACAGTTCTTCTGTCCAATCAATCATTGGTCACCTCCACAACTTCAGGGGCCTGCTGGAAATTGCCATCGGGCCAACCGAGAAAGCGGGTCGGCCGGACACGAATGAGCGCTCGTTGAGTATACCCCGGTATGGCTTGCTCCATCCTCGCTAACGATTTGCGAGCGGAAGGTTGTCGTCGTGCCCAGCCCGCAAAATACCGTTTCCAACCGGACTCAAGATTGGTGTCATCGACCTCGGCCAGTCCTTGCACCAACAACACATGTTTCGGCTCCTCTGGCCCGGTGCCAACAGGCGAGAAAAGGATTGCCACCTTTGGGCGTTGGCGTACATTCTCCACACGTCTCATTCTGACAGGAGAAGAGATAATGAGTGTTCCCACATCGGGATCAAAGTAATTGAGAAAGACCGGCAAAGCCACCGGAATATCACGGGCCGTGGTACTGGCAAATTGGCAGGTAAACGACTCTTCAATGGCATGATACATCCAATCGGGTAACTGGTTCATCTCTTCTCACCCTTTCTTTTTTCGAAGAGCGAAATCGCTCGACTTTCGCTTGTTGTTGAGACAACCTGCCTCCCAGAAGACTGGGAACGGTTTGCCCCGTTTCCTTGGGAACATGACACTCTGGTTGGGTAGAGGCTTTCTCCTGAATGGCAAACCACCCAAACAGACCGGCCATTGTAATCAAGATACCACATTCTGTCAGAACCACTCCGACCGGGAGAAATTGCCCCAGATACTCTGCCAGGGTGACGGAGGTGAGGCTAACCCCTGACATACTGGTATCAACTACCGATTCATCATCTCCTCTGGGGTGGCAACCAGGAGCATTGGCCAAAAGGCGACAGGAATGCCACCCTGTGGGATGGACATGAGGAAGCAGATGATCAGCCCAGCCACATAGTGGCATTGGAAGGAGTAGATAGCGAAGCCGAATGACCTTGATTGCGACCTCACACCGCATCCATCGGTTGCTCAACGCACGCTTAAGGAGTCAGCCAGGAGTGGGAAAACTCTCCGGACCGCGCTTGCACCTGCTGATGGCCGATGAAGAAAGGAGGCGTGTGCGCAAGGGAGACGTGGCTGAGGACCTGGGGATGATCGCTCGCACGGTCACCACTCTGATTGATGCACTCGAAAGGAAGACGTACGATCACGACTTGACAGCGGTACAAGCTGCGCACCCGTGTCGTGACGACATGCACGTAGAACGTCTTCTCTCCCTTGGGCCATGTCAACTCGACGTAGTCGCTCGCGCTCAACTGAGCGGTATACTCCGACAAGCGTTGCCATTTCCAGCCTTTGGGAGTGCTTGGGTCTGCTACCGCCAGCCAGCGATTGCTCTTGATCCCAGTCGTGATCAGAAACTCCCGCTCCCGCGCTGCTCGCCAGAGGCGTTTGGCGCTGTACCAAGTATCGAGCAAGACATGCGTCAGGGTCCCTGCAACCGGCTCAAAGGTGCGAATGATCGCCTCCATCAGGTCAATCTTGCTGGCGAAGGGCACGCCTTCCGCTTCGCAGACCCTTTGCTGTCGATACAACTGCGGAGCCAGTGGGCAGCGCCGCCCCAAGAGCACATACAGACTCTGCACCATACTATGACCGGGGATCCGTTTCCCCTCCGTCGTCGAATGATGCTGCCCCAGCCCTTCCATCTTCTTGCCTTTCGGCTTGTGCATCGTCGAGTCATCCCCGATCAGATACCCTGTCACGACGGATTGCTTGGGACGGCCTCGATGCTTGGGTTGCTCTTGGCGTTGTCGCTCGAGCTCTGCTGCCACCTGCGGCTGCATCGTCTCGCGAAAGTGCCTCAGCCAGCGTTCTGCCACGGCTTTGGTTTCCTAGGGCGCTTGGGAGAAAAAGCGGCTCAGTCCTGCCAAGCTCGGTCCAGCGCCCATCTGAACAAATCGATTGACATAGCGCATGCGGTGTGTTTTTAGCGAGCCGTCACCCATTGATTTGACCAATTCTCAACTCAATCTTAACCAGATTGCTCTATTCAAATCTATCGACCACTGCTATCATAGAATGCCAGTATGGCTACTTGTATCTGGCGCTGCCTGGTCAGTCTGAAGTCGAAGGAGAAATGAGCCATGTCTGGGACAAGGAGGTGCGGCATACCAGGACGGTTGGTGCATGTGCAAGGACTGATCACTCTTGCCACTGGGACTGCATGTGGCCTTGCTTATGTACTCTTCTATGGAGAAGATGATGAAACGGAAGATACTTATCCTGTATATGCTCCTCGTGTTTCTGGTAGGCTTTTTCGGGATGTTCCTTGCGTTGCAACGCATGCCGACTCAGACACATGCGTCAGGAGGAAGTACCGATTGGACGATGTTCCAAGGCAACCTGGAACATAGTGGCTTCAACGGGTCTGAGACAATCCTGAACCCTACGACAGCACCCCAGATGAAGGTAGTGTGGACGCGCCATGTGGGGGGTAGAGTCACTTCCCAGGTGGTGGAAGCCAATGGGCTGCTCTATTGGGGCTCGTGGGATGGATTCGAGCATGCGTCGAATCCATCGACCGGGACCGATGTCTGGGCGACCAACGTGGGCACGACGACGCCAGGCCCTGGATGCTCTCCATCGAGTGGTGGGCCAGCAGGAGCGGCTTCCGTGACCTCGGTCCCCATCAATGGGACGATGACAGAGGTAGCCTTTGTCAGTGGGGGGAACGCGACGCTCTATGCACTCAATGCCGGCACAGGAGCCATTCTCTGGAGGACCCTGCTGGGGAGCTCTCCCAGCCATATGGTGTGGGCAGGGCCAGTGGTCTACCAGGGAAGCGTGTATGTGGGCGTCTCGTCCCTGGGCGACTGTCCGCTGGTGCAGGGACAACTGGTGCAGTTGAATGCCTCGACTGGGGCGGTCCAACATACGTTCAACGCGGTCCCCAACGGCTGTATTGGAGCGGGGATCTGGGATACGCCCACCATCGACCAGGCAACCGGCATCCTCTACGTCAGTACCGGCACGTACTCGAGCTGTGGGTATAGCGGGAATTTGGCGATGGGACTGCTCGCCTTGCGCACGACGGACCTGTCGTTGGTCAGTTCGTGGTTGTTGCCATTGGCACAGGGGCCTGGGGACAGCGACTTCGGTAGCACACCCACCCTCTTCCAGGCCACCATCGGTGGGACGGTGCACCAGATGGTGGGACTGGTGAATAAGAATGGCGTCTATTATGCCTTCGACCGGGCCAACCTGAGTGCCGGGCCGTTGTGGCAGTTCCAAGTGTCTTTCGGTATAAGAGGGGGGGGAGGGAACAACTTCTCATCCAGTGGCTGGGACGGGAGCAGACTGTATGTGGCAGGTGGGGGAACAGCGATCAATGGCACGAAGTGCAGTGGCAGCCTACGAGCCTTCGATCCGGCCACCGGCAAACCCACGTGGGAAGCTTGCTTGGGAGGTGCTGTGGTGAGTTCTGTCATGGCTGTGCCTGGGTTGGTGGTGGTAGGAGCAGGCACCCAGGAGGTTGCGGTGGACGCAGCCACAGGCAAGCAGATCTTCACCTTCAATGATACATCTGCAGGCTCATTCTTCGCGGGCACAGCCACGATTGTCAATGGCAACCTGTACGTGGGAAACGAGGATGGCTCTCTATTTGCCTTCGGAGTATCGGGTACTTCTACTCCTACGCCTCCTCCAGGAATCAGTAACGTACCCGTCAGTAAGCTGTGGTATTTTGCGGAAGGGTATGTGGGTGGCAGCTTCAGCGAGTTTTTGACGCTGGAAAATCCCGATACCCAACAAACGGCACAGGTGCAGGTCGAATACCTGTTTACCGGCGGCACAGCGCAGACCTTCGTGCATACGGTACCACCACAGAGCCGTGTCACCATTGGGGTCAATGATGACCTGCGCACACCGGCCAATGGAACTGGGCGTTCGGTGTCAATGATTGTGACTTCGTTGAATGGCGTGGGGATTGTGGCGGAACGGCCCATGTACTTTGACTTCTTTGGCATTCGAAGTGGAACTGATGTGTTAGGGGCAACTCAGTTAGCGCAGGATTTCTACTTTGCCGATGTGGAGTCGCAGCCTAACTATTCCAGCTTCATCACCATCTTGAATCCGCCAGGGGGCAAAGATGCTCATGTGACACTGAATTACTATGCGGGTGGCGCGCAGATTGGGACACAGACGATCGTGGTCCCGGCAGGCCAGCGTGGGACGACCTCACCGGCTCAGTTGGGCATTAATCGGACATCGGCCTTGCATGTTCACTCAGATCAGCCGGTGGTGGTGGAGCGACCCACCTACTTCAGTACATCACGCTCCAATATTAGTGGGCCGGTAACTGGCGCCTTCTGTGTCGTGGGTACGCAGGCTGTTGGGAAGGACTGGTTGTTTGCAGAGGGCTATACCGGCTCGAATTTCCATGAATACCTGTCATTGGCGAACTTCAATAGCAGTGTCACGGCCAATGCGACGGTCAAGCTGGAATACACCAATGGCATGACCCACACAACGACGCTGACTATTGCGCCGCAGTCGCAGGCCTTTGTCGATGTCAACAGTCTCTCGTCTGGCTTTTCGCAAGCGACGCCGGAGGTCTCGGCTGAGGTGACTTCAGATATGCCGATTGTGGCGCAGCGGCAGGAGTACTTCCGCTTTGGCGGCACGTTACCCGGTGGGACGGATGCGGTGGGTCAGCCGGGGCCTGCGAAATCTGCCTATAGCTTTGCTGAAGGCTATACCGGGCAAGGTTTTTCGGAGTTCCTGACGTTACAGAACCCCAATACGACCAGCCAGGATGTGGTGGTAGGGTTGTACTTTGCCAACACGATCACGAGTGAGAAGGTGGTGACGGTCCCACCACAAACGCGTATGACGCTGGATATCAATGCGCTGGCGATGCCCATTGTCAAGGCGGTGCCACAGGCCGGTTATTCGGTGTCGATAGCGGTGCAGGCGGTGAACGGCACGATTGTGGTGGAGCGACCGATGTACTTCAATTTCTTTAACGTTGATCCAGGCGGCTCGGATGTGGTGGGCTATTCAGGGTAGGCGAGAGATTTTTCAGGAAAGTGCAAAGATAGAGATCTCTTTTCTTTGTTCATATTAAAGGGGTTGAGTGCGCATCTTGCTCGTCTCCTGCATAATCGCTTGCAGCTGTTTGGCATCAAGCGTTTCATACAAGCGCAGTGAACGAGCCATGCGATCCAATGTCTCACGGTGCGAAGTCAACAGGCTGATGGCATGATCATAGGCTCTTTTCACGATGCGGTTGACTTCCTCATCGATGATCGCGGCGGTTTGCTCGCTATACTCGCGAGAGCCAGTTGCCAAAGCAGTACCCACGAATGGAGCTTCGCGTTCGCTCAAGGAGATGGGACCCAGGCGTTCATCCATACCCCAGCGCGTCACCATCTGCCGTGCAATGGCGGTGACATGCTGCAGGTCGTTTTCCGCGCCTGTCGTGATGTGTCCAAGGGCCACCTGCTCAGCGGCGCGACCACCCAGGGCTGTCACCAATTGCGCTTCCAGGTACTCTTGCGAGTAGTTGTAGCGGTCATCCAACGGCGTATACTGCGTCACGCCGAGGGTCTGACCGCGAGGGACAATCGTCACTTTGGTCACCGGGTCCACATCTTCCTGTAGCAGACCGGTCAGCGCATGACCGCTTTCATGATAGGCAACCACATTCAAATCAGCTTCACTCAATATTAGAGGACGCTGAGCACCGATGAGGATCTTGTCCAGAGCCTCATCAAAGCAGTTTTGTGTCACGGCAACCAGATTGCGACGTGCTGCCAGCAGAGCGGCTTCATTGACGAGATTGGCGATGTCAGCGCCAACCATCCCAGGGGTGGCACGGGCGATGGTAATCAGGTCCACGTCTTTTGCCAGTGGGACGTTGTGCGTGTGAATCTTGAGAATGGCCAGGCGACCATTCCAGTCGGGACGCTCGACTGTCACACGTCGATCGAAGCGGCCGGGGCGCAAGAGCGCTTTGTCCAGTCCATCTGGGCGATTGGTTGCTGCAATGACAACAACGGCCTGGCGCGTCTCAAAGCCGTCCATCTCAACCAGCAACTGGTTCAAGGTTTGCTCACGCTCGTCGCTGCTATTGATGCTGGTCCCGCGCTGACGACCCACGGCATCAATTTCATCGAGGAAGATGATGCTGGGCGAGGCTTTCTTAGCCTGCTCGAAGAGATCACGCACGCGGCTGGCGCCAACACCGACCAGCACTTCGACAAACTCCGAACCGCTCATCGAGAAGAAGGGCACTCCCGCCTCACCTGCCACGGCACGCGCCAGCAGGGTCTTCCCGGTTCCCGGAGGGCCGACCAACAACACCCCACGGGGAATCTTGCCACCCAGGCGCTGGAACTTGTTTGGGGTCTTCAGAAATTCAACCACCTCAACCAGATCGTATTTCGCTTCGTCGACGCCCGCGACATCAGCAAAGGTCGTACTCGGTCTATCTCCTGGCACGACCTTGGCGCGGGTCTTCCCAAAGCTGAAGATGTTCTGCTGGCTCTGTGTTGCTCGGCGGCTCATAAAGAAGAAGACGCCCAACAGGAGAACCAAAGGGAGAAAGCTGACTAAAATGTTCAGGAGGAGATTAGGATCAGCCACGGGCTTCGCCTGGTACTGTACGTGATACTGGTTCAGCAAGGTGACGAGATTAGGATCACCATTGGGTAGCTGCGTCAGGTGATACTGGCTCGTAAGTACAGCGTTCCCATTGGCGTCGGTCAAAGAGATGGCCTTCCTCAAGTCACCAGTGATGTCCTGTCCCTGGAAAGTCGCATCCTTGATATTGCCATTCATGACTTGCTGGTAGAATGCGCTGTAAGGTAGCTCTCCGACATTTTGTCCATTCACATTTGAACCTTGAGAGAAGATTTGAGGGAGGGCCCAGAAGATCAACACGATGCCAACGATGAGAAGGAAAAGCTTCAATACTTGCCTGCTCTTATTTCGCGGACTACCGCCATTACTGCCATTGTCGGGACGCCGCTGTCCAGCCGACCCTTGATCATGAGAATTGCGTTGGAACATAGACATAACCTGAGTATCCATAGCTTGAAAGGTTGTACTGAAGAACGGTGTGCCGTATCGTTCTTTCATATAAATAGATTCGCCAGAGGTTACATCTTCTTTTCGCAATTCACCTTTAGTCCCAATTTGTGTCATAAAATCAGGCCCAGCTGTGTCTAATAGATAAGTGGACAGGGGAAAAGATGGGGAAGGGCAAATTGCTTGAGCTCTGATGGATGGAGTGTAAAAGGGTATGTCATTAGATGATGGAGAAAGACCGCTCGTAACTTCGAGAGAAGTCGAGGCATTTGAAGTTCTCTTTACGCGCTACTATCCCTTGGTCTATCGGTTGGCGTATCGGTATGTCGGGCAGCCTGATGAGGCAGAAGATATCGCGCAAGAGGTCTTCCTGCGCTTCTACCACCTCCCACCACATGCCTCCACGGAAGCACAACAACGGGCCTGGCTCTGCCGTGTCGCCATCAACCTTGGCTTGAATGCGGCACGAAAACGCAAAAGCCGCTTTGGACAAGAGAGGCGCATCGATGCCGCCGTTCAAGAGAACGTCTTGGATGTTGCCAAGGATCGCAATCCTGAACTGTTTGTGCTTGCCGGTGAACAAGCGGCGCTCGTGCGAGCTATCCTGCTTGAGCTACCTGAACGTCAGCAACTCTGCCTGGTGCTGCGAAGTATAGGGTTCAGCTATGGGGAGATAGCAGAAGCGACAGGTATTTCCATCACATCTATCGGCACTGTACTGGCACGGGCTGTGCAGTCATTTCGGAGAAGCTACTATGAACGAACAACCGGGACGGAATAATACGTGCTTGGATGACGATCAAATACTTGCATGGCTTGATGGGGCATTACCTCCTCGTGAGGCTGATGCCGTGGAAGCTCATCTGGCAAGCTGTGCCCGTTGTGCTGCTCAAGAACGGGCCTTGATGCGAGAGAGCCGCCAGGTGTTTGATTTGCTCTCTAGCTTAGACCCTCCACCCGTAACTCATGCTGAGTCAGCAGCAGCCCTTGCTCGTTTTCAGGAGCATCTGCCACCTGAGACTCACCACCACGAGAATAGCCAACCAGGAACATTCGCCCTTCCGGAATCCATGCTCATTCCAGTGCGTCCTTTCACACCCAGGCCCCGCTTTGGGACGTTAGTCCAAACACTCGTTGCTGTCCTGGTCATTGTGGCACTCCTTGGTACCACTCTGCTGCTCTTAAGACTCCGGCTTGCTTCACCTCCCACGCCTCCCATTGGAGCGCTAGCTACGCCTGTCACTGTCCATGCTGAGGCTGGTGGGTTAGAAATACGTATGCAGATCACGGCTGGTCCGTACTTTCTGAGTGAGATGCTGGCGGCGGATCTCACGCTGACCAATCATTCCCAAACCACCTTTCTGCTCCAGGGGACGCAGGCACCTCTGTCAGAAGCATGGCGTGACGCATGTCATCCTCCTCTCAACATCGTGATGACCGGTGGGGAAAGCCCATATGCTCCCAATCTCCAGAGCACCCTAACTGCCGCAATCCCGTGTTTTGGTTCTGTGGGGACGGTGCAGTTGCAACCTGCTCAAACCATCATGATCCACCGCTACATTGAGCTTACGAGCAGTGGACATCTCACACTCACCCCGCGAGCCGTGTTTCAAAAGCCCGCACTTGGACAGGATGGCGTCATCCAGATTGTCCCTACAGCTGGTCCTCTTGATGGGCGCTGGCCGTCCTTACAGATCTCGGTCCAACCACGAGTCCCATCCGATCGTTTGATCTCTCTCCACCAACAACGTGCGCAGGTGCTCGTCGATGCTCCACCTCCTGCTCGTAGCCAGTTACTCTACGTATATGCCTTTGACTGCGATTTTGGGCAAAGGGCATCTGGACATGAGAGCGGAAGCGGAGGCTATTGGAGGAGTCTCCCAACGATGACCATTCCAACACCACAATGTGGCACTTCGATGAACATCACTGGTAAGGTTGTCCACTGGCGATATGCTGTTGGCGCACCCGGCTATAACATCGCTTCAGGAACGTATGCATGAGAATATATGTGTGAGAAGCAAGCTCATCATTCCTCGCCAGGAGGAATGCCTGTTGGGTACACCCGGCAACGTTTGCCATGAGACCACACTCGCTATTTTTGAACATTGTATGAGAAAGGAACACTATTATGTCACATCGAAACCTTCTCCTCGTGATCGCCTTCTTTCTTTTTAGTAGTTGTAGCGCTAATACGGCTCCATCGAACGCAAATAAGCCGACCCCGCAGCCTCATGAAGTGGGATCTTACAATTGTCAGGGGAGGGTTCATGCCACTTCCTCCGGCACCGTAGCTCCCTCGTCAACGCCGCGCTCCCTCTACTTCGGAAATAACCGTGGAAACTTCTACGCTGTCAACGCACAAACGGGTGAACTGCGCTGGTGTCTTGATCTCAATAACCCGAAAACGGCGACCACCCCATCGACTCTAATAATTGGTACGCCTACAGTCGTCGACGGAGTTGTCTATGTCTGTGCCTCTGACGGTGGTGAGGCTGGGTACCTTTATACATTCAATGCTAGCGATGGATCGCTGCGTTGGCGTACCCAAACCGATTGTTGGAACGTCTCCATCCCTTTCACTGACCGCGCAATCCCACTGGTGAATAACGGTGTGGTGTACTCCGGTCTCTCTGCTGTGCGAGCGCGAGATGGCCAGGTGCAGTGGAAATTCCACGTTAATCTCTCCAGAGAAGGAGAACTCATTCTCCTAGCATTGGTTGATGGAGTGGTCTATGCCAGTACAGAGGGCGCTGTTTACGCCTTCAATGCGCAGAATGGAGCCATTCTTTGGCGCTACCCCTCCCATGCTTTTCTGAATGTGGGCGGTCCATTAGTCATCTCCAACAAGATGCTCTTGGTTGGAACGCAAGGTACAGTCGATCAGCCTGAAACGAGTGCCCTCTATGCCATCAACACTGAAAATGGCTCGCTGCGCTGGGTCCATCTGATGGGTGACTATGTGGGAGCGGCACTCCTCAACAACGTGGCCTACGTCAGTTCCGGTGGTCCTTCCCTCGACGCTTTCAATATGAGTAGTGGCACGGTGCTTTGGCACTACAAATTCACCCATCTGGTCTCCATTTCCAATCCAACACTGACAACGGGTGGAATGCTCTACATCAATGCTGATGGTGCATACGCCCTACGGAGCGAGAACGGGCGCGTTCTCTGGCACAAACCTCTGGGAGCGGATCAAAGTGTCTACTTTCTTCCACCAGTCGTTGTTGATGGCGTCGATTATGTGGTACGGACGGATGGTCACGGGAACAGCATGCTCTATGCCCTCAATGCAAGTAATGGAGCAGAGTACTGGCAGAGTACGAATCTCCCCCAGCTTTCGCCCTTGACGGTGGCCTGATCTCTTCTGTGGAGCAGGGATGTTGCAAAGGGTCGGAATGGCCTGCCAGTGTGAAACTGACCCAAAAATACGCTGTACCATAGAACTGAGGCTGAGATTAGGTATAAAGCGCCTCTAGAGGCTCTTGTACACCACGTTGCGCGACGTTCGCCTCGTTGCCATGAAGACCAAAGCCTCGTGAGATGCTCGACATCTGCAAAACCCTTCTCGACATCCGAGAAAAACCTGTTTTTAGGCGCATTAAGCGCGAAAAAGGGCAAGCTTAGCCTCAGTTCTATGGTACATAATAAATAAGTGGTTCTTCTCCTTTTGTCACCAACGTAAATAGTACAATACTACTTGTTCAGTTGCAAGTGTTTTCGCTCATGAGAATGTGTCTCTCTCAATATAAGTACAGCTTGCTTGCTGCTGTAGCTTACTCCTGTCACTCTCATGTTGGACAGGCCCCTAGAAAGAAAAGCTCTTCTTTGAACACTCTTCACAGAACCTGCGCCTGCGGAAGCCCCGTCCATTCATGGCGGGAGAGGAAGCAGGCGTTCCTTGCGTGGAGTGGGGCGGATGGAGTAAAATGTTCATCAGTTTTTTCTCTTGACATTCTGGTGAATATTTGCTACACTCCCCTCATGAAGACTACGTTGACTGCCAAACTCAAACTGCATACCACCCCTGAGCAATTCCAGGCCTTGCGCACAACGCAACTGGTGTATCGCGATGCTTTGAACTACGTCTCTCGCTATGCTTTTGAGCATGGCAAGATGAGCAACAAAGTCGGCTTGCAAGAGGGCACATATCAGGAGATCCGCGCTCGGTACCGTTTGCCAGCCCAAATGGCGTGTAGTGTTCCGCGCCAAGTGGGTGCCACCTATAAGGCGCTGTGGACCAAGGTCAAGCAGAATGCTGTCCTGCGCAAAGCTGGCAAAACGAAGAAACGCTATAAGGGGCTCGATAAAGCTCCCAAGTACGTTTCTCCCACCTTGACCTATCAATTGGGGCATGACTACAGCTTCAAAAAAGAGCAGCAGGTCAGCATCCTGACGCTTGAAGGGCGCGTGATTGTGCCCTACACGGGCTATGACCAGCATGTGACCCTCTTGCAGCATGGGGCATCCATCGGAGCCGCCAAATTGTGGTATGACAAACCCCACAAGCAGTGGCTCATGGCCGACTTTGGTGAAGCAGGAACTGCTGAGGTTGATGGGAGAGGGAGAAGAGATGATACACTGCTCTCCAGAAGAACTCGTCCGACTGTTTTGACAGAGAAACGAGGTCGTGATGGAAAGCAATCCGT
>WNFX01014308.1_pt1 | contig 14456 bp, 25 predicted proteins | sample 5400111 | NCBI WGS metagenome assembly WNFX01 (sample SAMN13153363, study PRJNA577476) | soil metagenome | isolation source: 40 cm soil or saprolite under grassland replicate 1 | place: USA:California | collected 2016-06-15 | reverse complement strand
GGCACACGCCGTTCTTCCCGGGGTATCGGCCGCAGTTCTACTTTCGGACCACCGACGTGACCGGCAGCTGCGAGCTCCCGAAGGGCACCGAGATGGTGATGCCGGGGGACAACGTGAAGATGGTGGTGAGCCTGATCGCCCCGATCGCGATGGAGCAGGGCTTGCGCTTTGCCATCCGCGAGGGTGGCAAGACCGTGGGTGCGGGCGTGGTGGCAAAGGTGATCGAGTAATGGCCATGCCGAACCAGAAAATCCGAATCCGGCTCAAGGCCTTCGACTACCGGCTGATCGACCAGTCGGCGCTCGAGATCGTGGACACGGCCAAGCGCACCGGCGCAGTGGTGAAGGGGCCCGTTCCGCTGCCTACCCGCATCGAGCGCTTCGACGTGCTGCGCAGCCCGCACGCGGACAAGACTTCGCGCGACCAGCTCGAGATCAGGACGCACCTGCGGCTGATGGACATCATCGACCCCACCGACAAGACGGTGGACGCGCTGATGAAGCTCGATCTGCCGGCGGGCGTGGACGTGGAAATCAAACTGTAGGAACGATGTGGCCGCTGGGCAATTGAATCCGGCCCCTGAACAAAGGGCAAGAACATGACATTAGGACTGGTCGGCCGGAAGGTCGGCATGACGCGCGTCTTCACCGATGACGGCGATTCGCTGCCGGTGACGGTGCTCGACGTCTCCGACAACCGCGTCACGCAGATCAAGACCCCGGCGACGGACGGCTACAGCGCAGTGCAGGTCACTTTCGGCAGGCGCCGTGCTTCCCGCGTCAACAAGGCCGCCGCGGGCCATCTCGCCAAGGCTGCGGTCGAGGCCGGTCACGTGCTGCGCGAATTCCGCGTGCCGGAAAGCGAGCTGGGGAACCTCAAGGTCGGCGGCAAGATCGGGGCCGACATCTTCAAGGCGGGTCAGATCGTGGACGTTTCCGGCACCTCGCAAGGCAAGGGCTTCGCGGGGGTGATCAAGCGCCACCATTTTTCCTCGAACCGCGCGAGCCACGGCAACTCGATCTCGCATAACAAACCGGGCTCGACCGGGATGGCGCAGGATCCGGGCCGCGTGTTTCCGGGCAAGCGCATGGCCGGCCATCTGGGCGCCGTGCAACGCACCGTCCAGGGCCTTGAGGTGGTGCGCGTCGACGCCGAGCGGCAGCTTCTCCTCGTAAAAGGCTCCGTGCCGGGAAGCCGCGGCCGCGACATCGTCGTTCGACCCACCTCCAAAGCGATTCGGGCCAAGGGTCCGTCGCTTGTTCGGGCGCGAGTACAACGAATCGCTGGTGCACCAGGTGGTCACGGCTTACAAGGCCAACGCCCGCCGCGGCACGCGCGCGCAGAAAGGGCGCAGCGATGTCCGCCACTCGCACAAGAAGCCCTGGCGCCAGAAGGGCACCGGCCGCGCCCGCGCCGGGGACGTCGCGAGCCCGCTGTGGCGCGGAGGCGGCAAGATTTTCCCGAATTTGCCCGATGAGAACTTCTCGCAGAAGCTGAATCGCAAGATGTATCGCGCCGGAATGTGCTCGATCCTGTCGCAGCTCGCCCGGGAGGAGCGGCTGAAGGTCGTGGAGAGCTTCGACATGGAGGCGCCCAAGACCAAGCTTCTCGCGCAGAAATTCAAGAGAATGGGCATAGCTTCCGCGCTGGTGATCACCGACGGCGTGGACCAGAACCTGTACCTCTCCGCGCGCAATCTGCCCAAGGTGCGCATCCTCGACGTCCACCACGCCGATCCGGTGTCGCTCGTCCAGTTCGATCACGTGATCCTGACGAAGAAGGCGATGGCGAAATTCGAGGAGATCCTGAAATGAACGCGGCCGCGCCGAAGGAGCGCTTGATGCAGGTGCTGCTCGCGCCGCTCGTCTCGGAGAAGAGCACCTTCATAGGCGAGAAGCACAACCAGTACGTGTTCCACGTCGCCGCCGACGCGACCAAGCCCGAAATCAAGGCCGCGGTCGAGCTCATGTTCAAGACCAAGGTGAAATCGGTCCAGGTCGCCAACGTCGGGGGCAAGGAAAAGCGCTTTGGGCGCTACGTCGGACGCCGCCGCCAGTGGAAAAAGGCGTACGTCTCCCTCGCCCAGGGGCAGGAAATCAGCTTCCAGGCTCCGGAGTAGGCCATGCCGCTCGTCAAAGTCAAACCCACATCGCCCGGCCGGCGGCAGCTCGTCAAGCTGGTGAACCCGGACCTGCACAAGGGCGGGCCTTACCAGCCGCTGGTCGAGAAGCAGTCGAGGAAGGCGGGCCGCAATGTGAACGGCCACATCACCATGCGCCACCAGGGCGGGGGCCACAAGCAGCATTACCGCATCGTCGATTTCCGCCGCGACAAGGACGGTATTTCAGCGAAGGTCGAGCGGCTGGAATACGATCCCAATCGAAGCGCGAACCTCGCGCTGCTGTGTTACGCCGACGGCGAACGCCGCTATATCATCGCCGCCAAGGGCCTTGCGGCCGGAACGCAGCTCCTGTCGGGGGCGGAGGCGCCGATCAAGCCCGGCAACGCGCTGCCGCTCAGAAACATACCGGTGGGCACCACGGTTCACTGCGTCGAAATGCAGCCGGGCAAGGGCGCGCAGCTCGCTCGCGCTGCGGGCGCCTCGGTGCAGCTTCTCGCGCGCGAGGGCAGCTACGCCCAGGTGCGCCTGCGTTCCGGCGAGATCCGCAAAGTACACGTGGATTGCCGCGCCACCATCGGCGAAGTCGGCAACGAGGAGCACAGCCTGGAATCGATCGGCAAGGCCGGGCGCGTCCGCTGGCGCGGAGTGCGGCCCACGGTCCGTGGGGTCGCGATGAATCCGATCGACCACCCGCATGGCGGCGGCGAGGGAAAGACCGCGGCAGGGCAGGATCCGGTGAGTCCCTGGGGGGTGCTGACCAAGGGCTACAAGACGCGCAAGAACAAGCGCACGCGCGGCATGATCATCCAGTTCCGGCACAAGAAGCGGGACAAGGGCTAGACCATGGGACGCTCGGTCAAGAAGGGTCCATTCGTGGACCACCACCTGATGAAAAAGGTCGACGCGGCGCGCGCCACGAACGAGAAGCGCCCGATCAAGACCTGGTCGCGGCGCTCCACCATCCTCCCGGATTTCGTCGGGCTGACGATCGCCGTCCATAACGGCAAGCAGCACATCCCCGTGTACATCTCCGAGAACATGGTCGGACACAAGCTCGGCGAGTTCGCGCTGACGCGCATCTTCAAGAGCCACGGAATGGCCGACAAGAAGCTTCTTGAAGCCGCAGCCGCGGCGAGGGCCGGCGGAGCGCACGCAACCCCCGGAGCGCCGACCGCGCCGACCGCCCCGGGTGCCCCCGCGCCGGGCGCCGCCCCTGCGCCGGCAGCCCCCGCCGCGGGCGGCGAGAAGAAGTAGGAGCCCATGGAAACCCGCGCAACGCTTTACGGGGTGCGGCTGTCGGCCCAGAAGGGGCGGCTCGTCGCGGACCAGATCCGCGGGCTGCCGGTGGAAAAGGCGCTCAATCTGCTCGCCTTCAACCCGAAGAAGGGAGCGCACATCATCAAGAAGGTGCTGGAATCGGCGATCGCCAACGCCGAGCACAACGACGGCGCCGACGTCGACGAGCTCAAGGTGAAACGGATTTTCGTCGAGCAGGCCATGTCGCTCAAGCGCTTTCAGGCGCGCGCCAAGGGCCGCGGCAACCGCATCACCAAGCGAACCTGCCATATCTTCGTGACCGTCGGCGACGAGGAGAAGAAGAAGGCACCGGCGAAGCAGACAAAGAAATAGGACACCCATGGGACAGAAAATTCATCCGACCGGCTTCAGGCTCAGCGTCAACAAGAACTGGTCCTCGCGCTGGTACGCGAACAGCAGGAATTTCGCGACGATGCTGAACGAGGACCTGAAGGTCCGCGCTTATTTGAAGAAGAGGCTCGCCCACGCGTCGGTCGGCAAGGTGGTGATCGAGCGCCCGGCCAAGGACGCGCGCATCACGATCCACAGCGCCCGGCCCGGCGTGGTCATCGGCAAGAAGGGCGAGGACATCGAAATGCTCAAGTCCGACCTGCGCAAGCTACTCGGAGTGCAGATGGTGCACGTGAATATCGAGGAGATCCGCAAGCCCGAGGTCGACGCGCAGCTCATCGCCGACTCGATCACGCAGCAGCTGGAGAAGCGCATCATGTTCCGGCGCGCCATGAAGCGCGCCATGCAGAACGCCATGCGCCTGGGCGCACAAGGGATCAAGATCATGAGCGCGGGGCGCCTCAACGGCATCGAGATCGCGCGGACCGAGTGGTACCGCGAGGGGCGCGTGCCGCTCCACACGCTGCGCGCCGACATCGACTACGGATTTTCGGAGGCGAAGACCACTTACGGGGTGATCGGCGTCAAGTGCTGGGTGTACAAGGGCGAAGTGATGGCGAAGGGCGACCAGCCGGTCGCGCCTCCCGCGCCCGCCACGGACGAGGCGCTCGCGGCGAAGAAGGTGAAGAAAGTACCGCCCCAACCCGCTCCGAGAGCTCCCGAGGCAATCGCGCAGCCCGCTCCTGCCGCGGCCCGGGTAGCGTCCAACGCCGTGACCGAAGCCGCGCCGGAGGCGAAGCCCAAGCCCGCGCGCTCCCGTCCCGCCCCGGAGAAAAAGGCCGCAGCCGCGCCCAAGGGCAAGACCGAGGCCAAGTCGGAAACGAAGCCGAAGACCGCGGTGAAGAAGTCCCGCAAGCCCAAGGCTTCGTAGGCGAGGAGCGATTTCCATGCTTCAACCGGCAAGAACCAAGTACCGCAAGCAGCAGAAGGGACGCAACCGGGGCGTCGCCACCCGCGGGACCAAGGTCGCTTTCGGGGAATACGGACTCAAAGCGACGACCCGCGGGCGGCTCACCGCGCGCCAGATCGAGGCGGCCCGCCGCGCCATGACCCGCCACATCAAGCGCGGCGGGCGCATTTTCATCCGCATCTTTCCGGACAAGCCCGTCTCGCAGAAGCCCGCCGAGGTGCGCATGGGCAACGGCAAGGGCAACCCCGAGTACTTCGTCGCCGAAATCCAGCCCGGCAAGGTGCTCTACGAAATGGACGGCGTCGATGAGCCCATGGCGCGGGAGGCGTTCGCGCTTGCCGCGGCCAAGCTCCCGCTTCGCACCGTGTTCGTGTTCCGGCAGATGGGAGGTTAGTTGAAAGCGAGCGAGCTCCGCGCCAAGGACCCGACGCAGCTCTCCAAGGAGCTCGAGGAGGTGCTGCGCGCGCAGTTCAGCCTGCGCATGCAGAAGGCGACCCAGCAGCTCACCAACAGCAGCCAGCTGAAAAGGGTGCGCAGGGATATCGCGCGGGTGCGCACCATCCTGAACGAAAAGGCGGAAGCGAAATGAGCGAGGCAAAAACCACCCGGACGCTGACCGGCCGCGTCGTCAGCGACAAGATGGACAAGACCGTGACGGTGCTGGTCGAGCGCCGCGTCACCCATCCGATGTACGGAAAGATCGTGACGCGCTCGAAGAAATACCACGCCCATGACGAAAAAGACGAGTGTCACGAGGGGGACGTGGTGCTGATCGAGGAGTGCCGCCCGATCTCCAGGACCAAGGCATGGCGGGTCGCCAGGCTCGTCGAGAAAGCGCGGGCGGCTTAGGGGCCGTGCAACAGGGGCGCATCCCTAACAAGCTGAGCCGATTTGGCTTGGCAAGGGTTTTGATTCCGCGTAGAATTCAGCACTTTTCGCGTCCCGGACGGGATCCAAGACTGCCCGCCCCGCGGTGAATCGGGCGGGACAAGTTGGAGAGAGAAAATGATTCAGATGCAGACGGTGCTCGAGGTCGCCGACAACACCGGCGCGCGCGCTGTGATGTGTATCAAGGTGCTCGGCGGCTCGAAGCGCCGCTACGCCAACATCGGCGACGTGATCAGGGTGAGCGTCAAGGACGCGGCTCCGCGCGGGCGGGTCAAGAAGGGCGAGATCTACCACGCAGTGGTGGTGCGCACCGCCCAGGGCGTGCGGCGCGCCGACGGCAGCCGCATCCGGTTCGATTCGAATGCGGCGGTCCTGCTGACCCCCAAGATGGAGCCGATCGGCACGCGCATCTTCGGGCCGGTGACCCGGGAGCTTCGCAGCGAGCGCTTCATGAAGATCGTGTCGCTTGCCCCGGAGGTGTTATAGGTGGAGAAGATCAAAAGGGGCGATGACGTGATCGTCACCGCCGGCAGGGACAAGGGAAAGCGCGGCACCGTGCTGCGGATCGTCGACGCGAGGCACCTCGTCGTGGAGGGCGTGAACCGCGTCAAGAAGCACCAGCGCCCGAATCCGATGAAGAATCTCACCGGCGGCATCGTCGACAAGGACATGCCGATCGATATCTCGAACGTGGCGCTCTTCAACCCGCAGACCAAGAAGGCCGACCGCGTCGGCTTCAAGCTGATGGAGGACGGGCGCAAGGTGCGCGTGTTCAAGTCCAACGGCGAAATGGTGGACGCCTAATCCGTAAGGATTTCGTAAACGCCCCCGTAAGGATTTCGTAAAACCCCGCTATGGCCCGCCTCCAAGACTATTACCGCAAGAACGTCGTGCCCGACCTGATGAAGAAGTTCGGGTACAAGACCTCGATGCGGGTGCCGCGCATCCAGAAGATCACGCTCAACATGGGCGTCGGCGAGACGACGACGGACAAGAAGATCCTGGACAACGCCGTCGCGGACCTCAGCAAGATCGCCGGCCAGAAGCCCGTGGTCACGAAAGCGAAGAAGTCGATCGCGGTTTTCAAGATCCGGAAGGATTTTCCGGTCGGCTGCATGGTGACCCTGCGCGGCACGCGCATGTATGAATTCCTCGACCGCCTGGTCACCGTCGCGATTCCGCGCATCCGCGACTTCCGCGGCATCTCGAACCGCGCGTTCGACGGCCGCGGCAACTACAACCTCGGCGTCAAGGAACAGATCATCTTCCCGGAGATCGAGTACGACAAGATCGACACCCTGCGGGGGCTCAACATCAGCATCACCACCACGGCGAAGACCGACGACGAAGCGCGCGCGCTGCTCGCGGCCTTCCGCTTTCCATTCAAGACCTGAAGGACTGCCATGGCCAAGCTCGCCCTCATCAATCGCGAAGCAAAGCGCCGCAAGACGGTGGCGAAGTTCGCCGCCAGGCGCGCCGCGATCCTCGCCCTCATCAACGATTCCAGGCGCTCCGACGAGGACCGCCAGGTGGCGCGCGAGAAGCTCCAGCAGCTGCCGAGGAACGCGTCGCCCGTGCGCCTGCGCAATCGCTGCAGGCTGACCGGCCGGCCGCGCGGGGTCTTTCGCAAGTTCGGACTGGGACGCAACAAGCTGCGCGAGATCGCGCTGCGCGGTGAGATCCCGGGACTGATCAAGGCGAGCTGGTAGAAGGAGGTTCCTCGCATGAGCATGACCGATCCCATCGCCGATATGCTGACCCGCATCCGCAACGCCCAGGCGGTCGGCAAGACCGCGGTCGGCATTCCGTCTTCCAAAGTCAAGGTTTCGATCGCCCAGGTGCTCAAGGACGAGGGTTACATCGAAGGCTTCGCCGTCCGCGAAAAGGAAGGCAAGGCGGAGCTCGAGATCGGCCTCAAGTACTACGCGGGGCAGCCGGTGATCGAGAAAATCGAGCGCGTATCGCGCCCGGGCTTGCGCATCTACAGAGGGCGCGATGACTTGCCGAAGGTCATGAACGGCCTCGGCGTCGCCATCGTTTCCACCTCCAAGGGCGTCATGACCGATCGCAAGGCCCGCGCCACCGGTGTCGGCGGCGAAGTGCTTTGCATCGTCGCCTAGGAGAGGGCCGTGTCGCGAATCGCAAAATATCCCGTGACCCTCCCGAAGGGCGTCGAGGCGAGCCTTGCGGCCGAAGCGCTCTCCATCAAAGGACCGCTCGGAACCCTGTCGCAGCGGCTGCGCAGCGACGTCAAGATCGACAAGGACGGGGACAAGCTGTTGTTCAAGGCGCTCGACGATTCGGACGAGGCGAACGCCATGTCGGGGACCCTGCGGGCGCTCGCCGCCAACATGGTTCTCGGAGTGACCAAGGGCTTCGAGAAGCGGCTCACGCTGGTCGGGGTCGGCTATCGCGCCCAAAGGAATCAAAGTCGAGACTCCCACGCAGACCGAGATCGTGATCAAGGGATTGGACAAGCAGCTCGTCGGGCAGGTCGCAGCCGAAGTGCGCGCTTACCGCTCGCCCGAGCCTTACAAGGGCAAGGGCGTGCGCTACGCCAACGAGCGGGTGGTCTTGAAGGAAACGAAGAAGAAGTAGGAACCTACGATGATCGATAAAAAGACGGCAAGGCTCCGGCGCGCATCGCAGACGCGCCGCAAAATCCGCGAGCTGGCCGCGGTACGGCTGGCCGTGCACCGCACCAACACCCATATCTACGCGCAGCTTTGCGCGGCGGACGGCAAGGTGCTGACATCGGCTTCCACGGTGGAGAAAGAGGTGCGCGCCAAAGTTTCGAAAGGCGGCAACAAAGCGGCCGCTGCGGCGGTAGGCAGGCGCATCGCCGAAAAGGCGAAGGGTCTGGGCATCCAGGCCGCCGCGTTCGACCGTTCGGGCTACAAACCGCGTCACCAAAGTCGTGAAGGGCGGCCGGATCCTCGGCTTTGCCGCGCTCACCGTGGTCGGAGACGGCGACGGCGCGGTCGGCATGGGCAAAGGCAAGGCGCGCGAGGTGCCGGTGGCCGTGCAGAAGGCGCTCGAAGAGGCGCGCCGCAGGATGTTCCGCGTGACCCTGAAGAACGGCACGCTGCAGCATGCCGTCACCGGAAAGCACGGCTCCTCCAAAGTGATCATGCTGCCCGCGCATGAAGGCACCGGGATCATCGCCGGAGGTCCCATGCGCGCGGTATTCGAGGTGATGGGCGTCACCAACGTGCTCGCCAAGTGCATCGGCTCGACCAATCCCTACAACGTGGTGCGGGCGACGCTGGACGGCCTGAAGAAAATGAATACCCCCGCGCAGATCGCGGCCAAGCGCGGCAAATCGATCGAAGAGATCACCGCCTGAACACGCACATGGCAGACAAGAAAATCCGCGTGACGCTCGTCAAGAGCACCAACGGTTGTAAGGCGGCGCATCGCGCCACGGTGCGCGGCCTGGGATTGCGGCGGATGCATCAGACCGTCGAGCTCAAGGACACGCCGCAGGTGCGCGGCATGATCAACAGCGTGATTTACCTGGTGCGCTTCGAGGGATAAATGGAACTCAATACGCTGAAACCCGCCCCCGGCTCCAAGCGCGCGCGCAAGCGAGTCTGCCGCGGCATCGGCTCGGGGACGGGCAAAACGGGAGGCCGCGGGCACAAAGGCCAGAGGGCGCGCTCGGGCGGCTTTCACAAAGTCGGATTCGAGGGCGGCCAGATGCCGCTGCAGCGCCGGCTGCCCAAACGCGGCTTCAACTCGCCGACCCGGGAGGACACCGCCGAAGTGCGGCTTTCGGACCTCGAGCGCCTCAGGGCCGAGAAAATCGACCTCGCCGCGCTGAAAGAGGCGGGCGTGGTGCCGGCTTTTTCAAACGCAGCCAAGGTGATCGTCTCGGGCAAGCTCACGCGCAAGGTGGCCCTCGCCGGAATCGCGGTGAGCAAGGGCGCGCGCGCCGCGATCGAAGCGGCGGGCGGCAGCACCGACGCGCCCATTCCTCAGCCCAAGCCGAAGCCCGAGCCGAAATGGGTTGCTGCGCCCCAGCCCGAGGCCCAGGCGAAACCGGGCAAGGACGAGGCCGAGGCCAAGGCCAAGGCGGACAAGAGCGACGCCAGAGCCAAGGGTGAAGCCAAGAAGGCCGAAGCCCGGCCGGACGCGAAACCCGAGGGCAAAAAGGGAAAGAAAGGCGAGTAGCGTTCGATGGCCACGCAAATCCCTCAGCTCGGCAAGACCGGCAAGTACGGCGACCTGAAGAAGCGGCTGCTCTTTCTGCTCGGAGCCCTGGTCGTTTTCCGCATCGGCGCGCACATCCCGGTTCCGGGAATCGATCCGATCCGGCTCGCCGAGCTTTTCCAGTCGCAGCAAGGCGGGATCCTGGGTCTGTTCAACATGTTCTCGGGCGGAGCGCTCTCGCGCTTCACGATTTTCGCGCTCGGCATCATGCCCTACATCTCGTCCTCGATCATCATGCAGCTCATGACCGCGGTGTCCCCGCAGCTCGAGCAGCTGAAAAAAGAGGGCCAGGCCGGCCAGCGCAAGATCACCCAGTACACGCGCTACGGCACGGTGTTTCTCGCGCTTTTCCAGGCGACCGGCATCTCGATCGCGCTCGAGTCGCAGGCGGGGTTGGTGATCGACCCGGGGCTGATGTTCCGCTTCACCACCGTCGTGACCCTGGTGACCGGCACGATGTTCCTGATGTGGCTGGGCGAGCAGGTGACCGAACGGGGCCTCGGGAACGGCATCTCGATCATCATCTTCGCCGGCATCGCCGCGGGGCTGCCCAATGCGATCGGCGGGCTGCTCGAGCTGGTCCGCACGGGCGCGATGCATCCGCTCACGGCGCTGCTGATAACCGCCGCGGTAGTGGTCGTGACCTGGGGCGTGTGCTTCATCGAGCGCGGCCAGAGGAAGATTCTGGTCAACTACGCCAAGCGCCAGATCGGCAACAAGATCTACGGCGGACAGGCCTCGCATCTGCCGTTCAAGCTCAACATGTCCGGCGTGATCCCGCCGATCTTCGCCTCCTCGATCATCCTGTTTCCGGCGACCCTTGCCGGCTGGTTCACCAGCGGCGTTGCGGGTGGGAGTGCATGGGAGCTCCTGAAGCAGTGGCAAATCGGCGCTGCATTCAGCCTGACGATCCGCGACATCGCGTCCACGATGTCGCCGGGCCAGCCCATTTACGTGATCCTGTACGCGAGCGCGATCGTGTTCTTCTGCTTCTTCTACACGGCGCTGCAATACAATCCCAAGGAAACGGCGGACAACCTGAAGAAATCGGGCGCTTTCGTCCCCGGGATCCGGCCCGGCGAACAGACCGCGAAGTACCTCGAGAAGATCCTCTTGAGATTGACCCTGGCGGGCGCCATCTACGTCACCCTGGTGTGTCTCCTGCCCGAGTTCCTGATCCTCAGGTGGAACGTGCCGTTCTACTTCGGCGGGACCTCGCTCCTGATCATCGTCGTCGTGACCATGGACTTCATGGCGCAGGTGCAGGCCTACATCATGACGCACCAGTACGAGAGCCTGCTGAAGAAAGCCAATTTCAAGGGAGCGGGATTCCCGACCCGGTGACGATCGGGAGAGCAAGGGGGCACGCACCCCTGTTGATCCTCAGAGGGAAGAGCGACAGCAGCGAACATGGCCAAAGAGGACGTGATCCAGATGCAGGGCGAAATCATGGAGACCCTGCCCAACGCGACCTTCCGCGTGAAACTGGAGAACGGACACCTCATCCTGGGACATATCTCCGGCAAGATGCGCATGCACTACATCCGCATCCTCCCGGGGGACAAGGTGACCGTCGAGCTGACGCCGTACGACCTCACGCGCGGGCGCATCATATTCCGCGCGAAGTGAACTGATGGAAAGGAAACACCCGTGAAGGTGCTGACCTCGGTCAAGAAAATCTGCCGCAACTGCAAGATCGTGCGCCGCAGGGGCGTGGTGCGCGTCATCTGCAAGAATCCCCGCCACAAGCAACGGCAGGGATAGCAATCGTTAGGTAACGGACGGATTTCACGTTATAATTTCGGGTTTCGTCCGTACGGCGAATAAACAACGGAGCAGCGCATGGCCCGCATAGCGGGAGTCAACATTCCGAACCACCAGCACGCCGAGATCGCGCTGCAGGCGATTTTCGGTGTCGGGCGCGCGCGCGCGCAGGCGATCTGCGCCGCGGCAAAGGTCAATAAAGTATCCAAGATCAAAGACTTGTCTGAGTCCGACATGGAGCGTCTGCGCGAACAGGTCGCAAAATTTGCCGTCGAGGGCGACCTGCGCCGCGAGGTGTCGATGAACATCAAGCGACTGATGGACCTCGGCTGCTACCGCGGCACGCGTCACCGCAAGGGATTGCCGGTTCGCGGGCAGCGCACCCGCACCAACGCGCGCACCCGCAAGGGGCCGCGCAAGGCCGCAGTCAAGATTACCGCCGCGGCGCCGAAAGCCGGCTAAGAATCTCAGAGGACAGCGACCATGGCAAAACCGCCCGCCGCACCGACCGCCGCGGCACGCGTTCGCAAGAAGGTCAAGAAAAACGTGGCCGAGGGCATCGCCCACGTCCATGCTTCGTTCAACAACACCATCGTGACCATTACCGATCGCCAGGGCAACACGCTGGCGTGGGCCACCTCCGGGGCCGCCGGCTTCAAGGGCTCGAGGAAATCGACGCCGTTCGCCGCGCAGGTGGCGGCCGAGCAGGCCGGCCGCGCCGCGCAGGAGTGCGGAGTAAAGAACATCGAGGTGCGCATCAAGGGCCCGGGCCCCGGGCGCGAGTCGGCGGTGCGCGCGCTCAACGCCCTCGGACTCAAAATCGGCAGCATCGCCGATGTGACGCCCGTGCCCCACAACGGTTGCCGGCCGCCGAAACGGCGCCGCATATAGGGATTACAGATGGCCCGAGACCTGGACGCCAAGTGCCGCCAGTGCCGCCGCGAGGGAGAGAAGCTCTTCCTCAAGGGCGAGAAGTGCTTCACCGACAAATGCGCGATCGAGCGGCGCAGCTACGCGCCGGGACAGCACGGCCAGAAGAGCGGCGGCCGCATGTCCGATTTCGGCAAGCAATTGCGCGAGAAGCAGAAGCTGCGCCGCATCTACGGGCTGCTCGAGCGCCAGTTCCGCAAGACCTACGCGGAGGCCGCGCGCAGCAAGGGCATCACGGGCGAGCGCCTTCTGCAGCTGCTCGAGTCGCGTCTCGACACGGTGTCCTACCGCATGGGCTTCGGCTCGAGCCGCACCGAGGCGCGCCAGATCGTGCGCCACAACGGCATCCTGGTGAACGGCAAGCGCGTCAACATGCCCTCCTACCTGGTGCGTCCGGGCGACACCGTCGAAGTCGCGGCGAAGGCGAAAGAGCAGCTTCGCGTGAAGGGTGCGGTCGCGGCGGCGGAAACGCGCGGCTTCCCGGAGTGGATCGAGGTCGATTCCAAGGAAATGAAGGGCAAGTTCAAGGCGCTTCCGGCGCGCTCGGAGCTGCCCTCCACCATCAACGAAAGCCTGGTGGTCGAGCTGTATTCGAAGTAGCGCCGCGTTCGCAAACCGGCGCCGGCGGATTATCGTATCGAGGGCCTTACATGCAAACCAGTGGATTTCTCAAACCGCGCATCATCGACGTCCAGGGGATCGCCCCCAATCACGCGAAGGTCGTGATGGAGCCGTTCGAGCGCGGCTACGGCCATACGCTCGGCAACGCGCTGCGCCGCGTCCTGCTTTCGTCGATGCCCGGTTTCGCGGCGACCGAGGTGCAGATCACCGGCGTCCTGCACGAGTATTCCACGATCGAGGGCGTGCAGGAGGACGTCGTCGATATCCTGCTCAACCTCAAGGGCGTGGTGCTCAAGCTCCACAACCGCGAGGACGCGCTGCTCAATCTGAAGAAGAAGGGCGAAGGGCCGGTGACCGCGGGCGACATCGAGGCCACCCACGACGTCGAGATCGTCAACCCGGAGCACGTGATCGCGCACCTGTCTCCCGGGGGCAAGCTCGAGATGCAGATCAAGGTCGAATCCGGCCGCGGCTACGTTCCCGGCAACCTGCGCGTGATCCCCGAGGAGTCCAAGGGAATCGGCAAGATCATCCTCGACGCGTCGTTCTCGCCCGTGAGGCGCGTGGCCTATTCGGTGGAATCCGCCCGCGTGGAGCAACGTACCGATTTGGACAAGCTTATCATCGACATCGAGACCAACGGCGTGATCGAGCCCGAGGAGGCGATCCGTTACGCCGCGAGGATCCTGGTGGACCAGCTTTCCGTGTTCGCGGCGCTGGAAGGCACGGCTCCGGCGATCGAGGAGAGGAAGGCCCCGCAGGTCGACCCGATCCTGCTCAGGCCCGTGGACGATCTGGAGCTCACCGTGCGCTCGGCCAACTGCCTCAAGGCGGAGAACATCTACTACATCGGCGACCTGATCCAGCGCACCGAGACCGAGCTTCTCAAGACGCCCAATCTGGGGCGCAAATCGCTCAACGAGATCAAGGAAGTGCTCGCCTCGCGCGGACTCACGCTGGGGATGAAGCTGGAGAACTGGCCGCCGGCGGGCATGGAAACGGCGCGCAGCAGCTGAAGCCTCTTTCTTTCCCCTCTCCCTCTGGGAGAGGGCTAGGGTGAGGGGAAGATTAAGCACGGGACAAAACAATGCGCCACCGCCACGGACTGAGGAAGCTCAACCGCACCAGCAGCCATCGCCTCGCGATGCTGCGCAACATGACCGTGTCGCTGCTCAAGCACGAAGTCATCCAGACGACCCTCCCGAAGGCGAAGGAGCTGCGGCGCGTGGTCGAGCCGATGATCACCCTCGGAAAGAGACCCACGCTCGCCAACCGGCGCCTCGCGTTCGACCGCCTGCGCGA
>WNFX01004402.1_pt1 | contig 14458 bp, 16 predicted proteins | sample 5400111 | NCBI WGS metagenome assembly WNFX01 (sample SAMN13153363, study PRJNA577476) | soil metagenome | isolation source: 40 cm soil or saprolite under grassland replicate 1 | place: USA:California | collected 2016-06-15 | reverse complement strand
ATGATTACTTCCGGCATCGCCTGATCTTTCCCATCCGGGATATGCGAGGACGGGTCATCGGCTTTGGTGGTCGCGCTTTCGGAGAGAACCAGCCAAAGTATCTGAACTCACCTCAAACGCTCTTGTTTGAGAAGAACAGTGTGCTGTATGCCCTGGATATGGCCAGGGATACGATTAAACTGGCGAAGCAAGTGGTCATTGTTGAGGGGTATGTTGACGCGGTTATTGCTCATCAGCATGGGACAAAGCAGACTGTAGCCTGCATCGGCAGTGCGATTACAGAAAAGCACATTCAACAACTGAAAAAACTGACCAGGCAGGTGACACTGGCTCTTGACCCGGATGCCGCCGGTGCGAGCGCTACCGATCATGGCATCCAGGAAGCCTTGGAAACCTTTGATCGGACTATCATTCCAGTTCCATTAGCGGCGGCCAATCACGTTGCGGGAAGGCGCAAGTCATACGAAGCGCGCGGCATGATACTTCTGGAAGAGCAGGTGGATGCGGAGATCAACGTTCTGGAGTTGCGAGGGAGAGGAGATCCGGACGAGGTAATCAGGGCGAACCCATCAGTGTGGGACTATGCTGTGTCCCATCCAACTCCGCTCATGGATCACTACTTTGAAACAAGAACGGCGCCCAGATCGCGTCAAACGAGATGCCTATGTGAGGAAGCTGGCTTCTATGATCAGAGTTGAGGAGCGTAGCTTAAGTAACGAATTACAGCAGGTTTTGAGGGAGCAGAAAAAGGCAAGTGTCATTGCGCAGTTTTCGGAACCGATGGGACAGCAACAGGTGGCCAGGAGAAGAGTCGAGGAGCCTCAGGCTGGTGCAGGAGCATCCTCAACAGATTCTTCAGGCGAGCAAGAAAAAGATTCCCAGGCTGGCACAGCTGGTGGGGTTGGTGGAGCGGAGGGGAAGCCGCGGGCCGCGCTGGGACTTGACAAAAGGAAGAGCAATACTGTACAATTGGAGGACTACCTGATTGGGCTACTCTTGCATAACCCTGGGTTAAGTCAGCATGTTTGTGGTATAATAGAGGATGGTGATTTTTCTGGGACTGACACGCGAGAGTTGTACCACATTCTCAACTCTATTTTTCAACGTGGCTCTTCCTCCTTACATAAACCCTTAGAACAGTTGGTACCTTCTGCGTTGCTGACGACAGTTGTGAGGGCGCGGGAACGTTTTGAGTCCGGTACTCCTTTAGATGGGGCAGGACAGGTAAAATTCGCTGTCCAGTGCGCTACTCGGCTCAAACGGGCACGATTGATACAATTGAATATAGAAAAACAGTATGTTCTGCGTGAAGCACAAGATACTGGCGACGTTGCAACAGTGCAACAACTGCAAAGGCAGCTGCTGGAAATTCATCAGCAGTTGCGTACAATTGATTCGGCAACGCATTTGCAGGGGTGATGTAATCCTTCGCGTTCGATGTGTGTCGTTTTGGTTGGTTATAATCTCTAACGGTGAGTAGGCGAGTAGTGGAGTCATCTCTACCACATTGGATCAGGAAACGGGATTAATTCATTATTATTCTTACGTTTTTCATTCTGGGCCTGTTTTCTGAGGGGGGATGCCAAAATGGTGAATAGGGAACAAGAAGTGATTGATCAGGTACAAATTGAAAGTGTTGTAAACACGGAACCCTTGAGAGAGGCGTTCAGCATTAAGTCTTATGATGAGCCTTTAATGCGTGGTACGGAAATCGTTTTTGAAATCGATACGATAGGTCATCAAGCTCAAACTACCGCGAGCGGTAGTCTTGCCGCTCCTGTCGATGAGCAAGAGTCGTTTGACCTGTTTTCTAAACTGCAGGACGAGGAGTCTATGGACGCCCTGGATCCAACAAAAGAGCCACCAGCAGACTGGGAGCCTGGTCCGGAAGATGAGGCAGATATCATGGTTAATGCGAAGTGGGATGATCTGCACGATGGCTTCGGAATCGTGGTTGCTGACCTTGAAAGCAGCCTGGATGATCCCGTGCGGATGTATCTCCGTGAGATTGGCCGCGTCCCTTTGCTTTCGGCCGAGGAAGAAGTACGCCTGGCGCAACGCATGGAACGCGGCAAGGCCGAGCTTTCGAAGGCTGCTCCAAATCGCCGTTACATCGATGACGGTGATGAAGCACAGCGCCGCTTGACTGAGGCAAACTTGCGCCTGGTGGTAAGTGTTGCAAAAAAGTATATTGGCCGTGGTATGAGCCTGCTGGACCTGATCCAGGAGGGAAATATCGGCCTGATTCGTGCTGTCGAGAAATTCGACTACACGAAGGGCTACAAGTTTAGTACATATGCAACCTGGTGGATTCGCCAGGCTATCACTCGCGCGATCGCCGACCAGGCACGCACGATTCGTATCCCTGTTCACATGGTGGAGACGATCAACCGGTTGATCCGCATCAGTCGGCGTCTGCTCCAGGACCTTGGGCGCGAACCCACGTCCGAAGAGATCGCTGAACAGATGGAGATTAGCGCGGACAAAGTCCGCGAGATCATCAAGGTCAGCCAGGAGCCTGTCAGCCTTGAGACCCCCATTGGTGAAGAGGACGATAGCCACCTGGGTGACTTTATCGAAGACCACACTGCGCTGGCGCCTGCCGACGCAGCCAGTCACCAACTGCTCAAAGAGCAGGTGGAGGATGTTCTCGAGAGCTTGACCGATCGCGAGCGTAAAGTGCTCCAGTTGCGTTTCGGCCTTGATGATGGCCGCAGCCGCACCCTGGAAGAGGTTGGCAAAGAGTTTCACGTCACCCGTGAACGTATTCGCCAGATCGAGGCCAAGGCTCTGCGCAAGCTGCGTCACCCAAGCCGCAGCCGCAAGTTGAAGGACTATCTGGACTAGCAGTAATAGCCTCCCCTCGCGGCCCCCAGCGAGGGTGACTGCGCGTCCCCCAGGGCGACCGCAAGGGATCGCCCCTACTATACACCGAATTGGCTTGGCAAGCCCTGTATAGTAGGGGCGATCCCTTGCGGTCGCCCTTGAGGAGGGGCTTAAGTTAACGCTATGGAGCTCCCCGCCATCTGTCATCCCTTCGCTGCGCTCAGGGCAGGCTCTGAGCGCAGCGAAGGATCTGCACTCGGCCCAGCGAGAGATCCTTCGCTGCGCTCAGGATGACAGCAGTTCAGGATGAATGAAGGTGATAAAGTGCAGGTGAAATCGGCCGAGCATACCCCAGATAGAGGGAAGGCTGACCACAAATCGAAACCCCTACTGGAGCAATCATCCATCCTTTGATTTATCTCTCGTGAACTTTTTTCTCCAGGAGCAGCCTGCTGTTGACTGGAAGCACATAGTTCTCCATGGTTTCGATCCTCCCGTCCACCATTTCCATGCGCACATCTGCGACTTCTGTGATGCTGCGATCATGTGTCACCACAATCACCGTCCTTCCTTGTTGAGTGAGCTGCTTCAACAGCTGGATAATCGGTTTGCCGGTTCGCGAATCCAGGTTGCCTGTTGGTTCGTCGGCCAGAATCACTCTGGGGTCGTTGGCCAGCGCCCGCGCGATCGCGACGCGCTGTTGTTGCCCGCCTGATAACTTGCCTGGCTTATGGTTGTGCCGATCATCATTGATGCCGACCTGTCTGAGCAGGACACGCGCGCGCTCATGCATCGCCGCGCCCGAGGTCCCTCCCATCAGCTCTATGGGCAACATCACATTTTCTAATGCGGTCAGGCTAGCAATCAGGTGGAAGGATTGAAACACGAAACCAAGCTTTTGTCTCCTGAAGCGGTGTTCCTGCCTGGCCGAGAGCCGCTTGACGTTCACTCCGTCTATCATCAGTTCGCCCGCGCTTGGCCTATCCAGTCCACCCAACAGGTAGAGAAGGGTCGATTTGCCGCAGCCGCTGGGCCCCAGAACGGCGACAAATTGTCCAGCGGTGAAGGCAAAGCTGACCTCGTCTACTGCTTTAATCGTCTCGCCTGCTGATCGAAAGTATTTGCTTAATCCCTCGGCGATCACCGTAACTGCTGGCAGCGTTTGGTTTGCCCGCTCTGGCTGCGGTTCCACAGGCAGTGTCAGATCTATTTGCTCGCGTTGTTGTTCCAGATGAAAGTGTTTTGCGTCCATAAGAGGATCTCCTTTTCTTGAATTCGATTAATTGGCTTTTCTCAAGACCTCAGCGGGCTTGATATGAGAGACAAACCATGTCGGTATAACGCTCGTCAGTAACGTAAGCCCAATGCCCAGTCCCAGAATAATCAATAACGTCTGCGCGTTCAGCGTGGCTGCTGCCAGGTGAATATTGCTGAGATTTGGGTTTGAAGGTGTCTGGAAAATCTGCCCGCCGGGACCACCAGTCGCGACAGGACCACTAGATGCGCCTGGCGATGATGGCGGCGAGATATCGAATCTCTGCGAGATGGTCGGTCCTAGGGTCGCGAGGAGGAGAGCTGCCAGTACGGCGGCGGAGGCGCTCAGGGTCACTATTTCCGTCCAAAACTGCCGGAGTACCTGCAAGTGTGAAGCCCCAATGGCCTTGAGGATACCAATCTCAATGGTCCGCTCGCGCACAAGCATAAGCACAGCAAAAATGATTGCGACGACCGCGATACTGACAGAAATGATCAATGCCAACTGGATAGTATTCTGCGTAGCGCCGAGTGCGCTAAAGACATTGTTGTACTGAGCATCCTGCGTGACGACATCGTACTGCTTCCCAAGTGCGTTACGCAGCCTGGTTGCCACTGTTTCAACCTGCTCGTAGTTCGCCGCGTAAGCCGTAATGGAATCGACACCTTTGATGCCGAAAACCTTCTGCATGGTCGCCAGGGGCACGACGATAGAGCTACCTGAGAATTGGTCTGACGTGGTATAGAGCCCGATAATCGTGAATGTCTTTCCCTTCAAGGTGAAGGTTGAGCCAACCTTCAGATGATTGCTTTTTGCCAGCGATTGGCTCATCATGGCAACGTAGGCATTGGCATCGCTATCGTGGAAACTGCGCCCTGAAACGAGCGTAGGTGTAACACCTCCCTGCAGGGTGAAATGGCTTGCATCGCTGGAGATGCCGTTAACGAGCACGGGAATGCTTATTTGTTTGCCGTTTGGACCAGTAATCGAACCGGTCTTCAGCTTTCCATCTGTGTAGGGACGTGTCAGACTCTCCTGGGTGCTGACGACTCCTCGCGTGCTCTTGACTTTCTGGACGGTGCTGTTTGGGATGAGCGTGATGTTCTTCGGGCCGCTTATAGTCACGCCGCCTTGACTTCCTCCATTCCCGCTAGTGGAATTTACACTATCGTTTGACGCGTAGTTAATGGTGATTGCTGTGCCGACCTGTTTATGCTGTTGAGTCTCGTAAAGTCGTACCTCTCTGTTTTTGGCAAAGTCTCGTAAAGTCGTACCGCACCGGTTATGATCTTCTCCAGGAAGACGATATGCTAGCTGGAAGGAGATCATATGCACCAGCGAGGACAAAAGACGACGTTTCAAATACGCCTGCAGATCAGCGAACAAGCGGCCTCTGGTTTAAATGATAGCCAAATTGCCTCGGCCTTAGATTGCTCTGTTTGGACGGTCCGCAAGTGGCGACGACGATCACAAAAGCAGGGACGCAGCAGCTTCACCTCGCGGATGGGACGTCCAGCCACTGGCCCGGTGAGTACGTTTCCTCACGAATGAAAGGAGGCTATCCTTCAGCTACGCAAACTCCACCCCGGCTGGGGGCCAGTTACTCTTTGAGCTGAACTCAAGATGGATGCAGGCTTTCGAGACCAGCCGAGGCCTCGTCGGGCACGCATTGCCACCTTGCTCAAACAAGCGGGTCTGACCCGTCGCTATCTGCCGCATAACGACTTGCTTCAACCCCCGCGAGTCTCGCTTCCGCACTCCCCATCAAGAATGGCAGATGGACGCGGAGGCGCATCATGCGAGTCGAAGGGGTGGGCAAGGTGAGTCTCATCACGATTGTCGATGTGGTGAGCCGACTGAAGGCCGAAAGTTATCCCAGCCTCGAAACGACCAATCCGGCTTTGCCCGACTATCAATTGTCGTTACGGCGAGCGTTTCTAGCGTATGGGTGACCTCAAGTGCTGACGCTCGATCACGGCACCGTCTTCTCTGAGAATACCACCCCTTCCCCTTTTCCCCCCACATTACATCTTTGGTTGCTTGCACTTGGCGTCCAAGTGCGCTTTACGCGCAAGCGATGTCCAACTGATCATGCCATTATTGAGCGCACGCATCAGAGCATGACCGCGCAAGCGCTGCTCGGACAAACCTCCCCATCTCACGCTGACTTGTGGGCTGGTCTGGATGAACGTCGAGAGGTGCTCAATCAGTACTTGCCGAGTCGAGCACTCTCCCACCAAGCTCCGATGGCGCGCCTATCCGCACGCCATCCACTCGGGGCGGATGTACCGAGCCCCCATGGGAAGAAGACTTCCTGTGTCTCGAAAACGTGTGGAGGTATCTTCAACAGGGGAGGTGGGGCCTTCGCGGTCGCAGCAACGGGGTCTTTTGTCTGGGAAGTGCTGAGTACTCCATCGGGAAGCAGTTTGCTCGTCGATGCATTGAAATTCGCTTTGATCCTGATCCCATCGCGTTCATCTGTCAATCTGAAGGAAGTGAAGAGCTTGTTCGAGTGCCAGCCCAAGGCTTAACGAAAGCGGAACTGATGGGAGAACTGGCGCCGATGCAAGCCTTGCCAGCCTCTCAATGAGCGTTGCCTTTTTCGCTTGAGGCTTGGAGGCAATGTGAGTATGCCAACAACTTGATCGGCACAACTTTGTGAGACTTCGAGGAATTTCCATGGGTACGACTTTACGAGACTCAACATCTCCTGACATGTGCCAACACCTGAGTTTGCAAAATGACTCACGGCATGATACGGTTGTTGCAATGTGTAAATTGGGTTGCTTCGTGGTGCAGTTGTTTGACCATGCGATGTCGTAAGAGGATGGTGCTCTCAAGGCTTGCCGCAAGCCTTGAGAGGCATACAGGAGGAGTTGTGTGACGACACACCATGCTCAAACAAGGTCGGCCAGCGAATGATCCCGTGTACCGTCTAACCATCACCAACCCGTGAGGATCGCCACCGCGTTCCGGGTACCCTCCGGTTCGCCGATGAGGAGCGGCGATCCCCGCCATCTCACCAGGCGTGACCTGGATCGAAGGAGACACTGATGTCAAACGCATCGTCCATGCCTGAACCCAAAGTCCTGCTGGACGGGCTCGCCTATGTCGAATCGCCTCGCTGGCATGAGGGCCGGTTGTGGTTCGCCCATTGGGGGACAGGCGAGATCGTCGCAGTCGACCTCGACGGCCACAGCGAAGTCACTGGGCACGGACCTCCCGGCCTGGGCTGGTCCATCGACTGGCTGCCCGATGGCCGCCTGTTGGTCACGGGCAAGGAGCTGCTGCGCAGGGAGCCGGACGGGTCGATGGTCCGGCACGCCGACCTGGGCGGGCTCGCCGATGGATGGAACGAGATCGTGGTAGATGGCCGGGGCAACATCTACCTCAACAGCATCAGATTCGCGTTCCTCAGCGGTGCGCAGCCCACGTCCGGCGTCATCGCGCTGGTCACTCCAGATGGCTCGGTCCGTCAGGTTGCGGGCGATCTGGCGTTCCCCAACGGCATGGTGATCACGCCGGATAACGCGACGCTGATCATCTCCGAATCTTTCACCGGGCGGCTCATCGCGTTCGATATCGAAGCCGATGGCAGCCTGTCCAACCGGCGGATGTGGGCCGAGAGCCTAGCCCCCGACGGCATCTGCATGGACGCCGAAGGCGCCGTCTGGGTAGGGACGGCCGCCACCTTTGCCCACACCAGACGTGTCGGTACCCCAGCGGGTGCAGTCGTGCGAGTCCGCGAGGGCGGCGAGGTGCTGCAACGGATCGAGTACGACCGTGCAATCTTCGCCGCCATGCTCGGCGGACCGGACCAAAAGACGTTGGTCCTTCTGGCGGCTGAGTGGCGTGGCATCGAGCAGGTGAACGAAGCGCTCGCAGCCCGGACCGGGCAAGTGCTGGTCAGCCAGGCACCGGTACCCAGCGCTGGATGGCCGTGACACCAGCCCGAAGTTGCCCTGCCCGACAGGACCACTCGCCAAGTACATGCACCGGTTCAAGGAACCCCCCGACAAGATCAACAAGGGGGGTGGTAAATTAACTGAAGGGTGGACCGATTTTGCACCGAAGGGTGGAAATTTGCCCTGAAGGGTGGAACTTGGCGCTTCGATGCCTGGAAAAACCGCTTCCCATCAGATATACTTTTCAACGAATATGTAATTTGTGTTCCGAATTTCGAGCCTGACAACCCGTTGGAATGCGGAAGACGGACGCACCGGAAGTACAAGGCGTTGATCTGTTCAAAATAGCAAACCGCTCCATTTCAGGATGGATTCCGAGCCTCAAAACGGGCACCACTGTTCGGCTGCCATAGAGAGGAGAAGAAAGGTGAGCACAGACATTCCTCAGTTGGACTGGCAGGACTGGATGCACCGCTACGATCAGCAGCAGAGTACCTACCTACCTGATCGTGAAAAACGCTTTACAGTCATGCTCGATGTATTAGAAACGCTGCTTCCTAAACACTTTGTTGCGCTTGATCTGGCCTGTGGTCCCGGATCAATGAGCCAGCGCCTCTTATCGCGTTTCCCACAGGCACGCTCCGTCGCTGTGGACATAGATCCTATCCTACTGCTGCTTGGACAGCAAGTCCTGGGTGACATGCAAGGGCGCTTGCGTTGGGTGGAAGCAGATATCGGTGAGCCTTCCTGGCACAGCCGACTTGGGGAGGAGCAGGTGGATGCGGTAGTAACCACGACGGCCCTTCATTGGCTGCATGCTGGCTCGCTGGTGGAGCTGTATCGCCAGGTAGGAGTCCTCGTTCGCCCTGGTGGAGTTTTCCTCAATGGGGATGGCTTCGGGTTTGCCCCGCATCTGCCGAGCTTCAACACGGTCACAGAGCACGGGCATGCGCAGTGGGCTGCTCAGGCGAGCGCAGCGGAGAAGGAAGATTGGGAGGAGTGGTGGGAGGCGCTAAGGCGTGAGCCAGGGATGGAGCCGTTCTTCGCGGAACGTGCGCGTCGCTTCAGCACCAAAACGCGTCCCCCTGGTACCCTGGTAGATGTTCACCAGGCAGCGTTGCGCAACGCGGGATTTCGCGAAGTTGACGTGATCTGGCAGTATCTGGACAACCGGGTCGTGATGGCAGTTCGTTAGCTGAGTGAGAGGAAATCATGGGAAAGGATCCCTTTTTGTGATCCAGAGGCAGGATCAAGTGACTCAGAGATGAGATCTCTCGAAAAGAAAGGGATGCTCATGAAGGCTGTAAATTTGGGGATTCCGTGGGCAGAATGAGGATAATTCAGTGAGGCACTCACTCTCTTTTGGAGAGAGAAGTGGTAAATAGCGTGAAGAGCAAGCAGGTTTTAGGGCGAAGAGTGAGCAATCGGCGCGAAGCATGAGCACTGGTGCTTCATACTCAGGGGAAACCGCTCCAGATGTGGCATCTTTCATCAACATCTTGTAAATTTGAGAGGAGGTGCTGCTCTGGGATTGGCACCATTGAGGTGAAAGCTCTTCGTTGTGCGCGATTTGACAGCACGTCAAGCTCGGTAGTACAACGAAAGGGCAGTTTGTTTGAAGGAAAGAGGAAATATGTCTTCAACATGGTTCATCACTGGTGCGTCGCGTGGCATTGGCCGCGAACTGACCGAACAAGCGCTCGCTCGTGGGGATAGTGTTGCAGCGACACTCCGCCATCCTGAGCAGTTGGATGACCTCGCCGTCGTTCACGGCGACCGATTATGGGTGCGCCAGCTTGATGTCACGGACACCGTACAGATGGGTCGCGTCGTCGAGGATGCATTCACCGATCACGAGCGCATTGACGTGGTGGTGTCCAATGCTGGCTTCGGTGTCTTCGGCGCGGCAGAGGACCTGACCAACGACCAGGTGGAGCAGATGATTGCGACCAACTTGACCGCCGCGATCCAACTTGCTCGCATGGTCGTCCCACATCTGCGTCGTCAGGGTGGTGGTCGGCTCATGCAGTTGTCCAGCATGGGGGGGCACATTGCGTTCCCAACCTTCTCGCTCTACCATGCCACAAAGTGGGGCATTGAGGGCTTTTATGACCGTGGGGGCAATACATCCGTACAGTCACAGATGGTAAAATGAAAGAAGGTGTTGTAGCCAAGAGAAAGAGCGAGGAAAGACCATGCGCAAAAAGAAGATCTACCATCAAGTGGTCAAGCGCATACGGCGTCCAGAGATAAGCCATTGTTTGGAGTGTCAAAGCAAGCTCCAACGGTGTGTCACGATTTCCGATCGAATCATTGTGACCCTCAAGCAAGTCATTCGACTCGTTCATTGTGGGTATCGATGTCCACACCTAGACTGTCCAGGACGCAACAAGCTTTATCGAAGTGCAGAAGCCGATGCGTTGGCTTTAGCGGGTTTTACCTTTGGATTGGATATTGTCCTGTTAGTCGGACATCTCCGACTCAAAGAGCACCAAACGGTTGATGAAATTCACCAGGACCTTTCGCAGCAGTTAGCGCCCCTCCAACAAACGATCTCGCGGAGAGAAATCTTGTTTCTCTTTGAAGCCTCCACCGCCTTGTTGCGTGCGGGAACGGAAGTGAGCCATGATGAAGCTTGGAAAGAGCAAGTCCGCAAAAATAAAGGCATAGTGCTCTCGATTGATGGCATTCAGCCCGATAAGGGCAACGAAACGATCTATCTGATCCGTGATGTCTTGACGGGAAGAATCCTCACTGCAGACAATGTCACGGAAAGTACCAAAGAACGCTTGAAAGAGATCCTGGCACCTGTAGTGGCATTGCAGGTCGCAGTGATCGGAGTCATCAGCGATGCTCAACCCACCGAATTACAAGCCGTGGCTGAATTATGGCCTGGTGTTCCCCATCAAATTTGCCAATGCGCATGCCATTCGTGAGGCAGGACGCCTGATTTACAACGCTGATCATCGCGTCAAGACCGATATGCGCATCCGCATGCAAGAAAGAACGCATGCCTATCGTCACAATCTGCACCAACGTCTGCGAGAAGCCGAGGAGCACAAGGACGAGCAAGAGCAAGAAATCACCCAGTTGCGCATTCTGGAAGAATATGCAGCGATGGTGGAAGGAGCCTTAAATCTCGAAAGCCACCCTCCTTTTCAGTATGGCGGGCTGGCTATGGAAGAAGCGTTGACCAAGATACAGGCGAGCTTAGAGAAGCTGGAAAAAGGGGGGGAGCAGTCAACCAAGCGTGCAAAAAGCGTCTTGCCCGCCTCAAGACCATTGTGAGCCTGTATGAGGAGAAAAAAGCACTTCTTGCTTCTATCAAGAACATGTACGCATGGGTTGTAGAAGCAGAACACATTTTTGATGGATCATGGGCCAGTCAACCAGAAGAGATCAGTAATGCAGAAGTCGGGAGGCAGTTTGATGCCTATTTGCAGCGTCTCTCCCACTTTGTCGAAGCAGCAGAGCGAACTGAAGACGAGAAATTCCGTTTAGGCCATCTTTTGAAGGTGTTCACGCATTTGAGGCCAGGACTGGTTCAATGTTACGATCGGACCGATTTTCCTCGGACCAATAATGACATGGAACGCACCATTCGTGCGATTAAAATGCATTACCGTCGCATCAGTGGCCGAAAAAACTGGAATAATTATCTGTTGAGATATGGACGCTGTGTCGCCTATCAAGAATGGTGGATGCATCAACCTGATGGAGACGCTCAACTGCAGGCTCGTTTACAACAGGGAGCCTCTTCTTCATGGAGATGTGTCCGACAAGAGACCCGTCAGTGTCATCTCGAGCAACTCAACCGCTATCGCTTTCGTCATCGCCCTGTCGAATATCTTACTTCATTAGAGGTGCGGTGGGAGCAAACCGTTAGTACGTGAGTATTGCCTCCACGGTTTATGAAGCCTTTGCTCAGGAGGTCGAACCGTTCGGCATTCACACGACGCTTGTCGAGCCAGGCATGATCCGCACCAGCTTTTACGAAGCCGCCACACGTGTTCCAGTGAGCGAGCCGTATCAAGGTGGGCCTGCTGACCGCAAACCGATACCTCTAGAGCAGATGCCAGGGAGCCAGACGAAGGTTGTCGCCGCTATGATCGAAGCAGCGCTGTCTCAGAACCCACCGCGCCGCCTCTTGCTCGGTTCAGACGCCTATAGCTTGGTAACCGATGCACTCAAAGAGAGACTGTCAACCTTCGAGCAGCAAAAGGCCGTCGCGTTCTCAACTGACTTTGACCAAGGCGAAGATGCTTCATGACCAATCGCTTGACGGTCATGTCCGCGGAAACGCGAATTTCAGGTGACAATCAAATGACCCAAGGAGCTGACGTTCTAGAACTTCTACACTGCTCTTGCCTTCGCCTTTGAAAGCTTTCAGAGGCAATTGGGGGCGTGTTGAAGCTTCGCTTGTACGTCACCGAATACTTCTCTCATTTCCATGGATTGAAGATCAATTTACAAGGTGTTGACGCATGAGGCTGCTCTCGATGAGGCCTCATGCGTCAACACCTTGTCAGTGCTCATGCTTCGTGCCAACTGCTTACTCTTCACCCTAAAACCTGCTTACCCTTCGCCTTAATTACCACCATGTGCGTTCCATCCACGATGAATATGGGAACCATTGCAATACAAAGATGGCAGTACTTTCTGGCCTCAAGAAAGACCTTCTGTTAGGTTGGCTGGGCAAGGGCGAGGCGCAGGTGTTCCAGGGAGGTATTTCCCCCGGAGCAGATGATGCCCACCTTCTTGCCGCTCAGCTCCTTTCGCAGGTGGTAGGCTGCGGCAAGGGAGGCTGCCCCCGCAGGCTCTGCAAGGGTGTGGGCTCGTTCGATCAGCCACAACTGTGCCCGCAAGATCTCTTCGTCGGGGAGTAGGATGAAGTCGTGCAACAGCTCCCAGAGGATGCTCTGGGGGAGGGCGAAGGCAGTTCCGGTGGCTAATCCCTCGGCGATGGTGTGGTTAGGGGCTGTCGTCAGGCGGCGCTGGCGCCATGACTCGTAGGCGGCAGGTGCGGCTGCGGACTGCACGCCAATGACACGGATGGCTGGATTGAGAGCGTGGGCGGTGAGGCAGGTCCCTGCCGCGCCGCTGCCTCCCCCAATGGGGACGATGATGACCTCCAGTTCTGGTTCGTCTTCCAGCATTTCCAGCGCCTCGGTGGCAACACCAGCAATGAGGTGTGGCTCGTTGCCGGAGTGGATGTAGCGGTACCCATGCTCTTGCGCCAGGGCTTCGCAGTGCTCGCGAGCCTCGTCGAAGTTTGCGCCCCATGCAATCACCTCGGCCCCCATCCCCTGCATGGCTGCAACCTTGCCAGGATTGGCCTTCTCTGGCACCACGATGCGAGCCTTGACGCCGAAGAGACGCGCGGCATAGGCGACTGATTGACCATGATTGCCCGTGGAGGCCGAGATAATGCCACGCTGGCGTTCGTCGGGTCCCATCTGTGAGACGAGGTTGATCCCGCCGCGCACCTTGAAGGCCCCTACCGGCTGGTAGTTCTCGTGTTTTATAAAAAGCGTTGTCCCGACTAATTCGTTGATGGCAGGGTAGCTATGGAGAGGAGTACGCGCCAGATAGGGGCGGATTCGTTTTTGTGCCTGCAGGATATCCTGCAACTTCGGGATGGACATGGGAATAGCCTCGCTTTCAGTTCTCGTGCAGAGCATACAACACTGTTATAGAGAGTCATACTCTACAAGGGGGTCAGAGGTCAAGAGCCAATCTGGCCAGGGATGTTACGAGGCGGGGAGCCTTTTAGAATGAGGTTTTCTCTGAAAAAAGAGAGCTCAGCTAGAGCGAAACCGGGGCTTAGGCGTAGCCGTTGCAGGATTGTACACCTATCAGATTTCGCTTTTCGCTGGACAGCCACGAAGATGGCCGTGGCGAACCGCGTATTGTCATTCATGAGTTCTCCTGCTGTGGGTGAGGTTACTGTCGAAACTGTAATATACTATATACTACAAGAACTTGGGAAGTCCCTGTTCCGGTGGGTAGCGTATCCTTTGCTAAGGGTTAGGAAAAGAGGGGGAGGCAAGAGGAAACAAGCGAGCTGAAGCTCGCCAAAGTGATAGAGGAGTGACAAATCGATAACTACCAGACTCAGGAGGCTTCAGCCTTCTCTCGCCCCCAACGCTCGCAGCGTGGCCTTCTGCGCCTCGGTCAAGCCCCTGATCCCCGTAATATTGACGCGCTCGTAAGGGCGGTCGCGTCGCAGCGTTCGCAGATACTGGCCACTGTGCAGGTTCCAGATCGTGATGGCCCCGTCATCCCCGCAAGTGGCCAGCATGTTCCCATCGGGACTGATCCTCAGCGCATGCACCGTCCCCTGATGCGCTTGGCGCACCCGCACGCACTCCAAGCTCGGGACCTCCCACCAGCGCAGCCTGCCGTCGCTGCCTCCACTGACCACCAGCTCCCCGCTCGGACCCCAGCTCACCGCAGAGACACTGCCGGGGTG
>WNFX01005975.1_pt1 | contig 14461 bp, 14 predicted proteins | sample 5400111 | NCBI WGS metagenome assembly WNFX01 (sample SAMN13153363, study PRJNA577476) | soil metagenome | isolation source: 40 cm soil or saprolite under grassland replicate 1 | place: USA:California | collected 2016-06-15 | reverse complement strand
GGCGTGGACGCTTCGGCAATGGCTCCTGGAAAATAGTTCAATTTTACGAATCACTCGGCTGTCGATCGGACGAGCCGGAAAGCATGTGGCAGCTCCACGCGCGTATTCACGAAAATTGGGATACTGCCAAGCCGCGTTCCATCACAGCACAGGTAGCTCACGCAGACTTCCTTACCGAATACGCGTGGCACGCTCGCGGAAGCGACTTCGCCAACACGGTGACAAAAGAGGGCTGGCGTTTGTTCAGTGAACGGCTGGCAAAAGCGCAACAGCTCCTCGATGAATCGGTCGACTTTGAACCAAAGTGCCCAATGTGGTGGCTTGTTCGTATGACGCTCGCCAGAGGGCAGAGCTGGAGCTGGGACGATTACGAAAGACTATTCCAGGAGGCAAAAGCATTCGAGCCCGGGTTTTGGTCTTATGACGTCGCTAAGGCCACGTACCTTTTACCCAGATGGCACGGACAGTCGGGAGAATGGGAATACGCGCTCACCCTGGAGGATAACAGACCAAATGGTCTTGGATTGGAAACATACGCGCGGGTCGTTTACGCATTAAACGGTTATTACAAGAATATATTTCGTGAAACGCACGCTTCCTGGCCTCAAACCCGTGACGGCTTCGAGTTAATACGGCAGAGATATCCAGATTCCTTGGAGCTTTTAAGCGGCTATTGTCGGCTAGCTTGCTTAGCAGAGGACCGTGTTGTAGCGCGAAAACTTTTCGATGAGCTTCGTGGACGAATGATCGCTAGTGTCTGGGGCGATCAGAAGAATTTTCAAAATTATCGCAATTGGGCTTACAGCCGCGAGGAAGCCGCTCCGCTCCCGGTCAGCAGCTGACCGCTCACCAACGTCCGCTGATCTTACTGCTTGTCGAAGACCGCGGTGTTGTTGAACTGCTTACCCTTTGCGGTGGTACCGCTCGAGGTGACGGTGCGGCTTTTGCCATCAGCAGAAACCATAATTTGACCCGTGCCCGTGACTCTTCCGTGATTCCAAATGGTCAACCCCAGTGTGCGGTCGTTGATCTTTTTGTACGACCTCGCGTCTGAATTCGGGTCGCCAGTGACAGGATAATTTTTCCCGTCAAACCTGCCCGTCCATTGGATGTGAGTGGACTTACCTTTGGCATCTACGCCATTCGACGTCACTTTCACCTGGTCACCGGCTGCCTCGTAAACAACCATGGTGTTCTTTGTTGTCCCAGGTGTGAACTTTGATTTGGCCTCGTTTAGCTTCCAAGTGCCCATCTGCGGATCGGCGGCGAAACACAGCGCACCCCCTAAGAAGCAAAATGCCAGAATTAGTCCAAGAGTTTTTATTTTCATGTGTCCCATCGAACCGGGATTTGTAATCCTGGTCAATATTTTTCGAAGCTAACAGCAGCTAAACGAGTCGTTGAGCTGCGAAAGTTCAGTGGTCAGTGTCGTGAGCGATTCGTCCGCCGCAGATAATGGGTAAAGGTCCACTGGCCAATGCTGATGCCGGCTTGCAAACCGTCTTCGCTTGCCGATCGGAAGTGAATACCCCCATAGATTCTGCTCAATGCCGCTTCCTCTGCTGCATCGAAACAAGTTGCAAAGCTGCGATACACGCCCGGCAGAAAATCGGAGCCGGTTGTAAAGGGCAAATCTTCTGTGCCGTAAAACAGTGGAAGCACAGTCGCAGCAGCAGCGCTGAACGTGCTATGGCCAGAGACGTAATCAGGGAAGGGTGGCGTCACGATAAACGACATCCAGTTCAATTCAGGTTCGACGAAAGCAATTGCGGTGACCGGGCGCCAGAAGTCGAACGTGTACTTTGCGTCCCAGGCACAAATAGCAGCGTCCGCCATCGCGATGTTTAGCAGAGCAAGCAACCTCGCGTTTTCTTCAAGCGTGTTGCCTTGTGCGGCGGCGATAATCTGCGCAATGCTGTTCCAGTGTCCGGGAGGCGTTTCGGTGCCAGCGCCATCCGCCCAGAACAAGGCAATCTCAGTTTGTTCCTCCGTGCGCGTCGAGCCGACAGCTGCGCCGAGTTCCTTGACCTCCTCGTAGTCCGCGGCGTATCGCTCGCTATCAAGAGACGGTGGCCCCGGCGGACGAAACTGCGAGCTGCTGCTCATTCCAAAAGGCACCACAAATCCCCATTGTGGCAGCAAATACGGAAGGAACGCCGGCGGAGTGGGCACCCACACGCCCGGACCGCTGCCGCCAGGTGGCTGGACGACAGCATCCCAACCATCGTCGGCTCTCGCGGTGAGAATTTGGTTCGCAACAAATTCACCCCACACGATGCCATTGGCCTTGTGTGTTCCATCAGGGATTGTAGCGAGGATTGCTGCGTGAAGTGCATCGAAGGTGGATGCACTAGCTGGAAATAGGTTGACGAGCACTTCGTGCGCCGCAGCACTTGCCGCAGCTTCGCGCGATGCACTAGCCTGCACTGCGCTTTGCACCAAGTAAGGTTCGTACGTGCGGGCGATGCCGTTAACGGCGTCGTAGATTGAGGCGTGAAGAATGGCCAGACTGCGGGAGGCGATCGGTGGTGCTGTGCGGTCAGCGCGAATGGCATCAAGCGCAGCGTTGTTCCAGTCGGTTACGACATCTGCATTCGCGGGAATGCCGATGCTCGATGCTAGATTTATGGCGCTGATACAGGCGATGAAGAGTGTAACCCTAAAGAGAATGTTCATTGGAGGCTCCTTTTTAGAATGAGTGCCCCGGTTTTACGCTCTAGCTGGCTTTTGTGTCAAGACTTATTCCGAGCTGTTGCTTCCTTGCATGCGAACGCCAGTCACAGCATCGGTAATGATTTCTTGGATTTGGGTCACAGCATCGGTAATGATTTCTTGGATTTGGGCGCTGGAAATTCCTGATCGAGATCGGCGAGATCCTCCCTGGTTAGTTTGATCTCGATTGATCGCGCGTTGTCACGGACATGCTTTTCCTTGCTTGCTTTGGGAATAGCAATGACTCGCGGTTGGCGCAGCACCCACGCGAGCGCGATCTGGGAAGTGGTAGCGTCGTGACGCTTGGCGATCTTTTTGAGCCTCGCGCTCTCGAGCAACCCGCGCCCGTGACCAACCGGAGAGTAAGCCATTATTGGAATCTCATTCTCCTGGCTCCATTGCAGCAGACCGGATTCAATTTCCCGGTTTTCCAGATTGTAGAGAACCTGATTGGCGTCGCAGTTCGCGCCGTTTTCAATCGACCGGAGTTCTTCCATGTCATCGACATCGAAGTTGGAGACGCCCCAGCGTTTGATCTTCCCAGCAGTTCGAAGTTTCTCGAATGCCTCGACTGTCTCCGCGAGCTGCGTGCTTCTTTCTCGCCAGTGCAAAAGGTAAAGATCGATCGCGTCGATTCGTAGGCGTTTGAGACTGCGCTCGCATGCTTTTGGCAATTCGGTGCGTGACGCGTTGTGCGGATACACTTTGGTAACAACGAACACGCGATCGCGTTGATTCTCGATTGCATCGGCCACAACTTTTTCCGCGCCGCCTTCGCCATACATCTCGGCGGTATCGATCAATGTCATGCCGAGCTCGATTCCGAGCCGTAATGCGGCGACTTCCTCCTTGTGGGCTCGCGCGTTCTCGCCCATGCGCCACGTGCCCTGGCCTAGCACGGGCACGCGTTCGCCACCTGGCAGCGCTACAGTTTTCATTTCGTATTCATGCCCGCCTGCCAAGCCATAGCCTGGGCGTAGGCTGGTGCTTGTGATTATAATCGATTTGGTTGATGGATTCGGCGTCCACAGAATGCTGCTATGGGTCTTGTGTTTTCGTGGAAGCAAGACGATTGAACCCACATGGTTAAAAAAATGCGTGCTGTCCAAGTTCCGCGCGCGGGCGGAGCGTTGGAACTGGTTGAGCGGGATATTCCGGAGCCACAGGCTGGATGGGTCCGAATCAAAGTAGACGCGTGTGGCGTTTGTCACAGTGACTCATTAATCAAGGAAGGACTTTGGCCCGGAATCCAATATCCGAGAATTCCCGGCCATGAGGTGATCGGTGTGATCGATGCCGTCGGGCCCGACGTGCCGGATTGGAAATCGGGCCAGCGGGTTGGCGTTGGATGGCACGCTTCAAATTGCGGACATTGCGATCCATGCCGGCGCGGCGATTTCTTTGCCTGTCAGGTAGAATTGCTCACAACCGGCATTTCGTTCGACGGCGGTTACGCCGAATACATGGTCGCACCAGCGAAAGCGCTCGCGTCTGTGCCGGACGATTTGAACTCAGTCGACGGCGCGCCACTCATGTGCGCGGGCGTGACGACTTTCAACGCGCTCCGAAACAGCAACGCAAGAGGCGGCGATGTTGTCGCGGTGCTGGGGATTGGCGGGCTCGGTCATCTGGGCGTGCAGTTCGCAGCGAAGATGGGATTCAAAACCGTGGCGATCGCGCGCGGAAAAGACAAGGAAGCATTCGCCAAACAACTTGGCGCACATCATTACATCGACAGCCGGGCATCCGATCCGGCGGCGGAACTGAACAAACTCGGCGGCGCGAACGTTGTAATTGCGACCGTAACAAATGCTGATGCGATGGCAGCAGTGCTCGGCGGGCTCGCGCCGAATGGCGTGCTCATGGTAATCGGCGCAGCTGGCCCGCTTTCCGTTGATCCAATTTTGCTTATTAGTGGCAGCCGCTCGGTCAAAGGCTGGTACTCCGGAACCTCGATCGATTCACAAGACACGCTGAGCTTCAGCACATTGAATGCGGTGCACTCGATGAACGAAGTTTTTCCGCTGGAGCGAGCCGCCGAGGCGTACGACTGTATGATGAGCGGCAAGGCGCGTTTTCGCGTCGTTCTCGACATAGGAGCAAAAAGCTGACAACTGAATGCCAGGTTAGCGGGCGGACAAGAAAGATGCGTTCGTGTTAGGGCGTGTCGTATTGCAGTAAACGTTCAACGCTCAACGCTGAACGTCCAACGCACAATTCGGAAGATGTTTATGGCAACCTGGGCGAAGCAGGTACACGCGAGGCCCTTTGCGTTACATCCATTTCTGAATTGGACGTTGAACGTTGGGCGTTTGCAGGTTCGGTATCGATTTCGATTACGAGCATGAGCACCCGCCTTCGCCAAGGCTTCGGCGTGGCAATCGAGCAAAAACAGCGGTAAAACAAGAGCATGCAAACCAGGTATGATGTTGTGATTTTGGGAGCCGGTCACAATGGGCTCGTGGCCGCGTCTTATCTGGGACGTGCTGGGTTGAGCGTGCTATTGCTGGAGAAAAATGATTACATCGGCGGAGCGACCACTTCACAACGAATATTTCCGGATTTCGACGCGCGGCTCTCGCGGTATGCCTATCTGGTGAGTTTGTTTCCTCAGAAAATCATCCGCGATCTCGGCCTGAATCTCGAGCTGCGCAGACGCGCGATTGCCTCGTGTACGCCATATGTAAACCATGGCCAGCATGGCGCACTGATTTTGAGCAAACTCGATGAAGAGGTGAGCCGCAAATCGATTGTCGAGCTGACTGGGAGCGACGCCGAGTTCGAGCGGATGAAAAATTTCTACAATCTGTCGCGCGTTTTCGCGGAACAGGTTTGGGACTCGATGCTCGAGCCGCTCCCAGCAAAAGAGGAAATGGCACGCCGATTTAACGCTGATGAAATCTCGCGAGAAGCATGGCGCAGTTTGGTAGAGGAACCGCTGGGGGCCGCGATCGAGCGTTATCTGCGAAACGATCTGGTGCGCGGTCTTGTTTTCACCGATGCGAAGATTGGCGTGTTCACGTATCCGCACGATCCCACACTGGTGCAGAACCGCTGTTTCCTTTATCACCTCATTGGAAACAAGACAGGCGAATGGAAGGTGCCGGTGGGCGGGATGGGCGCGGTGTCATCCGAGTTGGAAAGGACAGCGCGTAAAGCTGGTGCCGAAGTATTAACGAACGTCGATGTGCACGCGTTGAACGTGACGGGGAAAACGCGTACCGTCGAATTTCGCGTTGATGGTAAACGCGAGGCCGTCGATGCGCGATTTGTATTGGTCAACTTTGGCCGGAACGTGCTCGCAAGATTTACAGGCCGACTATTTCAGCCGGATCGCACCGATGAAGGCTCTGTGTTCAAGATGAACATGCTTTTGCGCAGATTGCCGCAACTGAAGGTGAAGAAATATCCGGCGACTGAGGCGTTTGCCGGGACCTTTCACAGCGACGAGGGCTATGAACAAATGAATGCCAGTTACGACCAGGCGTCTGGAGGCCGGTTGCCGGAGAAGACACCGTGCGAGATGTATTGCCACACGCTAACTGACGACAGCATTCTCGCGCCGGAGCTGCGTGAGCAGGGATTTCACACGATGACGTTGTTCGGACTCGATGCGCCATGGAGTTTGTTCGCAAGAGACCATCAGAACATGCGGCACGAAGCGGAGAAAAGATTCCTGGCGAGTATTAACCAGTGGCTGGAAGAACCCATTGAAGACTGTCTCGCCGTGGCGCGTGATGGTCGTCGCTGCATCGAAAGTAAAAGCCCGGTCGATATCGAGGATGCGCTGGGGATGTACCATGGAAACATCTTTCATAACGCGCTGACGTTTCCTTTTGCCGCGCGTAAAGAGCACGTCGGCACCTGGGGTGTAGAGACTGAATACGAAAATGTGCTCCTCTGCGGATCGAGCGCGTTACGTGGTGGCGCCGTGAGTGGGATTCCCGGCCATAACGCGGCGATGAAAGTGCTGCAGGAGTTAGGAGTTGACCCCCCCGCGTGGCTTCGGCGTGACGGCTGTTGAGAGTTGAGAGGTGTCAAGAATTCGAAGGAGTCGTATGTCGAAATCCGAAAGGCCCGTAGCCAAATCAAATGTGCAAGCCCAATCGCCAGTCCGGCTGGGACCATCAAACATTCCGAAAGCTAATCCCGCCGATGTTGCGTCTATCGACGCAATTATCACAGCGGCTTACGATTCGATTTCCGGACCCGCTGGCGAGAAACGGAATTGGGACCGCGAGCGGTCATTGTACTATACAGGCGCGCGTTTAATCCCGACCGCAAAGCCAGGCGAAAATGACGATCTCGTGCCGCAAATACTGGACGTCGATGGCTTCATTGCGCGAGTGGAACCGTATTTTGCCGAGCAGGGATTTTACGAGAAGGAAATTTCACGGCGTACGGAGCAATTTGGGCACATCGCGCATGTCTGGAGCACGTACGAATCCCGCCACAACGCAGACGATCGCGAACCGTTCATGCGCGGGATCAACAGCATTCAGCTGTTCCATGACGGCAGTCGTTGGTGGATCATGACGATCTATTGGCAACAGGAGAGCCTAGTCGATCCGATTCCGGCAAAATATGTCAAGGCAGGTTGAATCCCGGCGCTGAAAAGATCGCACTGGACCTTCTCATCTTTCCGATTCCGACGTCTCCGGCACGTGCGCCACAGACGACGGTTGTGGACTTTGTTTACGCGCTTTTCCCGTTCGTTTTCGAGCTGGTGTAGAAGCTGGAGCCGGCGACGCGAATTTGGTTCGCGTCTTGTTTGGCTGCGGTAGAGAAGGGGACTGATGAGCGTCGCGGTAACATTTTGTGATCAGACCAAGCGCGAATGCTGCAACAACGAACGCGGCTACTCGTATTTCGGTTGGAGTGAGACGGAATCTTTGTCTCGCTTCACCGAATTTGAAACGCCAGTTCTTTTTAACCACGAATGAACACCCGCCTTCGTCCCGCAGTCGCGGGACTACGGCGAGGCAAGCGAATAAACACAAATAAAGAACTTCCTCGCGAATGATGGGGCTTAATCCGAATGATTTTTCGCGGTAATTTGTTGCTTTTGCGGCCGTGGAATCGGAATGGATCGGTAATGGCCCTTGACGTTGAAGTCGTAGAATTGTGCCTTTGACGCGACTGACATTAGGTCGCGATAAACTGCAGGCGGCACGTCGAGATAACGATAAACGGCGCCATTTACGAATTCGATTTCGAGAATGTGCCGGCGTTTGCTGTAGCCAATCCTTGCGATTGCCGTCGATTGAACAGCCTGCCGCGGAATATGCGAAGTGATGTGATCCTGGGTGGGCGAAGGCTCCGCACAAAACACCGCTGGAGTGACATTGATCACCGCAATCAAAGTTGCAAACCAAAGGCGTAGCATGGCAGCAGTCTATTATAAATTTCAGCCGCGATGCCGTCGAGAAAAGACGGCGCGCCTAGTAAACCGTGATAGCGTTGCTGAGTTGGATTGACCACGCTGCGCCTAGGGTCGCCTCTCCCTTTGCAGCGAGAGGGGGAGGGTGAGGGTCGTTGATGGATATAAGTGCGGCTGGCCGGCGGGCAACCCCTCACCTTAGTCCTCTCCCCTTGTCGAAGGGAGATGCGAAACGACACAGTGGCCTTGGCTTTAGACGCTTCAACGGTTCAACGCTTCAACGATTCAACGCGCGAAGGCGCCATCATTCACCGAGCGGCGTGGTGACTTCTGTCCCCGATGGTGGCTTAAAGTCGAAACTCGAGGAAGGAACCGCCGCACGTGTTTGGTTCGAATACGTCGTCACGATTCGATCGCCGTTCGGCAGCAGCATATCCGTGCGTTCGACACGCAAGTTGTCGTTGATCCGCAGATCAAGCTTTTGAAACACTCGCTTCATCGAACCCGTCCGCGGCAACAGTGTCAGCTCATATCCTTTGTCGTTCTTTGTCGCATTGATCTGGAACGTGTTTTCGATGTTTTCCAGATTTAATGCGGAATTGATGGCGGTCACAGTGGAATCCAGCGGCGAGCCTTTGCCCAGTGGGTAACGTTCGGCTGACTTAAAGTTGGGGTAATAAATCCAGAGCTGACGACCGTCGCTTACCGTGACGCTGGGCGAATTGCCTTTGACTTCGCGCCGGAATTTGTTGGGCGGTTGGAACCAAACCGTCCCCGAACTCAGGATCGGCTTCTTCATCAGTCGAATCACTCTTTGTTCCTGAAAATCGGCCTGCGTAGTCCGGTTCTGTCGAATGCCTGCGAGAAGATTCTTTAGATCAGCCTCGGAAAGCGGAGCTGTTTTCGCGGTACATGTCAGCGCTACAAACGTCAGCACCGCACATATGAAAGCGCGCATGCGATGATTTTATGCGCCCCGATCGGATTCTCAAAGCCGTGCTGCGATTACAGTCGAACAGTATAACATAGACTTGTAGGGCGTCTGTGTCAGACGCCGACGTCATTTGGATCGGCGTTTCTCAGAAACGCCCTACAAACCGCCTTCGGGAGGGGACTGGCGAGGCACGCCCTTGCCGGGACAACTCCGAGTGAACGGCAGACAAGGATGCGTGCGCTCCCCAATATCGGTTCGCTTAAGGTTGGTCCTCAGTGATGATGCCGAAAAGGCCGTGCTCTTCGTCGGCGATTCCAGCCGTGAAAAAGACTCCGCCCGCCTGCGGGAGAAGATCCCACAAGCCATCAAACTGGAGCGGCGTTCCATCGGCGCGCATGAGCGTCTCGATGAAATCGCCGTTGACCGGATTGTAATTATTGATGAGGCCATCCCCGAAATTCCCGACCCAAAGGTTGCCTTCCACGAGAGCAAGTCCCCAGGGAGCATTGAGGTTCCCGTTCGAGATTAGATGCCTGAGCAAATTGCCGCTGGTATCGAACACATTGACGAAGCCACAGCCGGGGCAATGAACATCATCCTCTCTTTTGGCATCTTGTTTGGCATAGGTCACAAAAATTTCACCGTTGAAATTGCGGATGCCGAATGGTCCATAACCAGCCGGAAGGTCTGGATCGGCGAAGCCGTTCGGATTAACCTGCTGAAAATTTTCGTCGAAGGTTGCGACCTTCCCGTTATGAAAATCTGTCACATACAGGAAATTGTGATCATTGGCTTCGCCGAGCGTTGCGCCTTTGTAAATGGCACGGTTAACGCCGCGGTTTGTTCCGTTATCCACAGCGATTATAGCGTTCGTCGGATCCACGGTGGGGTTCCAACCTGAAATGGAACCATCTTCACTGACAAAAATGAACCGAGCGGGCGCCGAGGTTCCATTTTTTGTCACTTGGAAGAAGTCCGTGCCGTTGAAGACTTGTCCAGTGGGATTGCCCACGTCTCTGTTCCGCGCGGCCGTGGGAATTGTCACGACCAGCGAAACGGCTGTGCCATCCTGATGGTAGAGAGTGGAGACGCCGGTGCCATTGTCGCTGACCCAAATCGTGCCCCCAGGCGATACCGACATACCCCATGGATTGACAAGGTTCGGATCAACGTGTTGCGCAACACCTGCGATGTCCGATTGGAAGTTTGTCCACGAATAGGTGTCCGCGCGCGCAGACGCAGCCGTGAACGCTGCTGCTACCAAGAGCAGACCGATTCTTATGTAAGCATTAGTTGTTTTCATAGGTTTAATAATTGTGTTTTTGTCGTATGGAGAATCGCAGCGATCAGTGCCCGGCACCGTATCGGAAAAGTAACGGAGTTGTTACTTTTGCGGAGCGCTATGTAGCTGACAGACCACCGTGATGTCTTAAAGACGGTCGCGCGAAGCGATTGTATATCCGACGTGGCGCACGGTGTGAATCAACGGAGGATCGCCGATCTTTTTTCGCAGTCGGCCGATGAACACTTCGACGAGCTTGGTATCATACTCATGCGCGTGTTCCCAAACGCGCTCGCACAGCTCCGTGCGCGTAAAAACGCGGCCCGGCTCGCGCATCAGGACCTTGAGCAACATCAACTCACGCGGAGAAAGCTCGATGCGTTCCGCGCCACGGTGAACGTCGTGGGTGGCCAAGTCGAGCGTGAGATCGCCAACGCGCAAAGACATTACCGGTTCCTCTGGGTAACGGCGCCCGAGGGCGCGCACGCGCGCCACCAGTTCCTGCATTGCAAACGGTTTCGGCAAATAATCGTCAGCTCCAAGCTGCAACCCGGTTACTCGATCATCCACAGCGCCGCGCGCGGTGAGTAGCAAGACACGGCTTGCGAGGTGTTGTGTGCGGAGGCGTTGCAATACTTGGAAGCCGTCGATTCCAGGCAGGCGGATATCGAGCACGATGAGGTCAAAAGGCGTCTTTCTCACTTCGTCCAACGCGGTTTCGCCATTGTGAACTGCTTTCGGATCGTGGCCGGCCTCGGTCAACGCAGAAGCAATTTGCCGCGCCACAGCGACTTCATCTTCGACGATCAGGACGCGCATGGATTAGAAACGGATGGTAAACTGTGCGGCAAACAAATGATTGTCCTCGCCAGGACTAGTCGTTTCATGCTGAAAACCATACTGCAATTTTAACTGCATGTGTGGTGTGAAACGGTAGGCTGCAGCGATGTCGATCCTGCCGAGGTCTGGACTCCAGTTAACGTTATGGCCGTAGCCATCGCTGATCGTGCTGAAGAGTTGCTGATTCCAGCGAATCGCGCCGAATAGTTGCGGGGTAAATTTGTACTTCGCTTCGATGTAATAAGTGAATGTGTCTGCGTTTCCCACTCGAGGCACTTCGAAGCGGGCTTCGTAGAACTCGGCCCAAAGTTGCAGATGACGCCAGGCAAAACTGACGTCCTGCCCGAGAACAAATTCGCGATAATCATCGATGTCACGCCCCGGTGGCAGCGTCGGTTCGGCTTCGCGCCGAAAGTATGGGCCTTCGCTCGCTGAGAACCCAAAGTTCCATGCTTGGTTAGGGCGGAAGCCGGCGCGCCCACTGAAAGTCGGATTCTCGAAACCATTCTCAGTGACGTACCACGATTCCGGACGCGACGAGAGCGACGCGTTCTTCATTTCAACAGCGTAATCAAATTTGCCAAGTTGGCCGGAGACAGAAATGCCACTCGCGTAACTAGGTCCCCAGATTACCGGATTAAACGCGTACTTCCCGTAGTAGTAGGGACCGTAGAGGAACTCCAACGGTGAAAACGCAGCGTATTTATCCTGAATGCCCGTGACATTTTCATAAACTAGCGGCCCGTTGATAAATGGATTGTCCCACGACAAGTGCCGCGGAACCCAATTGCCCACGACCGTGGCGAACTTGCCGATCTGTACTGTGAAGCGGCCATCCTGCCACGGCGTGACGCGCAGTGCATATTCGTCGAGCCGCACCTGAGCGCCGTGATCGCTCGGATCAAAACCGCGATCGAGCCGCGACTGCGCGAAGAAATAAATCTGTGATCCAATTTGCGCGTCGAGAAAGAGGGTCAAACGCGGATTGAAAAGCGTGTCCATGCTGCTGTCGATGAGACCGGGCGCGGGTTGTTCGAAGTTATAGATTTCCAAATCGAGCGTGCCGCTCAATCGTACGCGCAGATTGTCGTGAAATGCGGAAACGCTCAGCGCCGTGTCCAGGCGATCGAGAAAGTCATCAACATCGAACGCGCACGCTGTGCAGGCGAACACGCACAAGCTCAAAGCGTGCAACTTCATGCAACTCCATTAACACCGTCTGTAGCCGAAAAGCGCACTTCAAATTCGGTCCAATCGTTTTCGGATCTGACCAGACGCAAATCGCCACCGTGCAACCGCGCCAGTTCGCGCGCTAAATTCAAGCCGATGCCGTGCCCCGAACTGGCCGAGGGAGTTGAGCTGTGATGGAAGCGCTCGAAGATGTTTTCGCCCGGTGGAATTGTGCGGCCGGTATTCCCGACGGTCAGCATAACCTTGTTGCTATTGGCGCGTCCGCTGACCCGAATCCGCCCGCCAGGGCGATTGTACTTTCGCGCGTTCTCCAAAAGGTTCTGCACAATGAGCGACGTGTACCGTTTTTCGCCAGCCACAAACAGGCGGCTAGGAAATTCCTTCTCGATCTTCACATCGAGTGAATCGGGAAGCGCGCCAAGATCGTCGAGCCACTCGTCAACGAGCTGGCTAAGATTTACCGGCGTCGAGGCGATTTGGAGATGACCAGCGTCCATGCGTGACAACAAAAGCAAATCGTCGATTACCCCCGTCAAACGATGCGTTTGGTGGAGCAATGCGGACAATTCCTCGTAAATCTCCGGGTTGAAACCTTCGCGCGCCATCAACGATTCCAGGCCGATGCGAAAAACTGTGACCGGGCTTTTCAACTGATGCGAGGCGTCGGCAGAATATCTTGAAGATCGTTGCAGTTCCTCGGCAGTCGAAGCGAGAGCGGCTTCCGCGCGTTTTCGCTTTTCTCGATTCTCCTCCGAATCCAGCGCCAGCTTTTTCACTGGCACCGAAAGCCTGAGGGCGACCAGATGGCTTGCGACGAAACCGCCTAACAAAAGCAACGCGCCGGCGCCGCCAATTTGCCAGCGGAGGCGATGGAGCTGTGCCAGAGAATAGCTGAGTGGATGAACACAAACTTCATAAGCAGGCGGGAAGAGCGAAGCCGGGTTGAGCCGCTTATAGAACGCGAGCTGTGGCGAACCGCCAACGTCCACGCGGAAATAGTTTTCGCCTTGCTCGGAATTGCCGAGCGCATTTGCCAGCTTGTCATTCAGGGACGCCTGAGTGGATCTGGGAAATGCTGGCAGATGCAGCTGCCGGTTTGCCCAGATTCCGCTTTTCATTCCGGTGTGTTTATCTTCCAGCTCGAGTGGTTTGAACCCGATCACAAGCGCGGAAATCACATCGCCGGTGTCGGTCGAAAAAATCGGCACGGCTATCACTTCGTCGATCGCTCCGCCACCGCTCTGAACATTTTCGTGGATGTAACCGATTTGCTGTGTATCCGGCAACCTGTCCAAGGCGAGTTGCGCTTCTGTTTTAGCGTCCAGCTCTCCATAATCGTAAGGATTCAGCGGCTTGATGACCGCGCCTTTACTGTCGAGGAAGCGGTAAAATCTCGCGTGAAGCGATTGCGCCGCTTGCTCCGGAGGCGGTTCCTCGCCTTCCATTAGATCGCGCAACTCGTCCTTTGCGCTCGGATACAATAAATCGATCGCGTTGTCTTCGATCGCTGCGTGAATCCGAGACTTGGTGGCGAGCGCGTTGCAACGATCCGCCAGCGCAGCGTGCCGGAGTTCCTCGAGTTTGTGCAATGACGAAAGTTCACTCTGAAAAGTCGCCTGCAAATTTCGCTCCGCATCGGCTGTGACCTTGCGCTGTGCCAGATAAAGACCGAGACCGGTCAGCGTCGCGACGATGACCATCATGGCGGTAAACAATCGAATGCGAAAGCGCGCTACCCCTTTGTCTCTCGATTGCTCCGCGGGACTCATGGGAAATCAACGTGGAACGTTTCGCCGTTCTTCAACTCGACAGGCTTTTCTCGCGTGGTCCTGCTGTCGACCCACGCCTTAAGAGTGTAGTGACCCGCCGGAAGCCCTTCCAATCGAAAGCCTCCACTTGTGTCCGTCATCACAAAGTACGGAGTATTCAAAACCAGGATCAATCCACGCATGTGTTCGTGGATGTCGCACCGAAGTATGACAAGGCCCGGCTTATCGAAAACTTGCGTGGGGATCGGTCGCTCATCGGGCCGATAACGCCCAAGATCAAAACGTTTGGCAGGCGAGTAGGAAAAAATGTTGTGATACGTGTCATCAAGATTTGGAAATTCAACTTTGGTTCC
>WNFX01004062.1_pt1 | contig 14463 bp, 13 predicted proteins | sample 5400111 | NCBI WGS metagenome assembly WNFX01 (sample SAMN13153363, study PRJNA577476) | soil metagenome | isolation source: 40 cm soil or saprolite under grassland replicate 1 | place: USA:California | collected 2016-06-15 | reverse complement strand
CGGCTGCCTGCCGCGACGCCGGCCGTGGCGGGCCGATCCACGGCGCCGGCTGGTTACCGCCGGCCCGGGCACACGCGCCGGGCGGCGGCGTAGCGGCTCGGCGGTGCGGTCTGGGCCGCGGCCGGGGGTACCGTGTGGAGGCGGCCGGTCCGGCGCTGACCGGGCTAACCGCCGGCACCTGCCTGGGGCCGCGACGGCGGGACGGTGGGGCGATGGCCACATCAAGGTTCTTCGATCGGCCCCTGCGCACTGCACGCCGACGGTGACCTGCCTTGACACCTGGCGAACTGCGCCCACGCCGGACGTCGGCGTAGCGACCGTGAGCGGCGAGATGCTGGCGACCATGTTGGGTACCCTTCGTCACCGCCGACCGCACCGTTGCCTGACGAGACTCATCCGCATGTGCCGATGACCGGTTGGGTAGCATCACGCAACTCGGCGCGTACTGACGTGCCATGAGCGCCCCGGCCGAGCGCAGTATTGGGCCACTCGACCAAGGCCGGGTCGTGACAGTGCGGCAAGCCGCCGGGAGATCGCGGCCTACATCGACCGCTACCACCCAGCGGCCACACTCCGGCCTGGCCTTATCCTCCACGATCCGCCACACGCCTGCCCTATCGAGCTTTCGACCCGGGAAGTCTGACAACGCCCGCTGACTTGTGGCGCGTCGAGGTGAAGACCCGCATCATCCGCCACCTCCCACGCGTTCGGGCGAGGGTACTGGTCGGTGGGGACGTATTAAGGAAGCGTCCAGCAGACTCCTTCCCGGTGGACCGTTCGACAGCTATGACAGGAGTGGCCATGGGCACGTTCGGGGTTCTCGTTCTTCTTGCCTTTGGGCTTGGCACGGCGGGACTTGGCTGGCTGCTTCAACATGCGGGTGAGTCCGTTGACCATCCCAGCAACACGAACGGCTTCCGCAGGGCCGTCGGCTTGCTTCTTATGGCCCTGGGCTTCCTCATCGGAGGCGCTGGGCCAATAATGGCCCTCCACGCAGCCGACCCGCCCAAACCGCCGACCGTGTACCAAGACCCGTATAAGTAACAGACTGGCCTATCTCGACGCGGAGCAGCTGGCGTGGCAGAGCTATACGTCGTCAGCCCTGTGGGTGCCGACTACCTCGTCCGCGGCCTCTGACCTGGTCGTTCGCTGGTGGAGGCGGTCGGGCATGATCGCGGGTTGGTGACCCTGCGACTTCTCTACATTCTGCGCACACCGATCCGCGCGCCCGAGCGAACGCGGTCGCCGAGCGGTGGCTCGCCAGTCGGCGGCCGGCGCCTCGACCATGCCGAGGAGAATCGTGGTAGGGACCGCCCTTGCGGTCGGCCCCCGCACAGATCCCAGCGTGCGCTACTAACGCACAGGGCTCTTGCCTCAGGTCAGACGCGAAGCCGCGCGTCGGGAAAGGGATGCATGACCTTCGCAGGTGGGAGCCATCGAGTCGCGAGCCGGTTCATCCGATCCCAGTTGATCCGCGCTGGCTGCGGCGCTCCAGCGCCTCGTGCCAGTGCTTGGTCACCTGGGTGCGGAAGCTGGCTACTCCCGTGCGGTTGCCTGGCACGGCGTAGTAGGCGCGGTGCCCGCGCACCACGCTGGCCAGCCACCGGCCCTGCTCGGGGACGGACTGATGCCGACGCGCCTTGAGTTGGTCTTTGACTGCTTGCCCGGCCGCACCAGCGGCAGCCGACGCCCTGCCGGCTGAGGTGTGCGGCCAAGCTGGGCAGTCGGCTGGTACCACCGCGGGGGGCCGAGCGGGCCGGGGTGCGGCGGGCCGCGGTCACGGTGCACCTGTCTGGTCGCAGGGCCGGCAGGGCAGTGCCTGCTCGTGCTCGCCTGTGCCGGGGGCGGCGGCCGCGCCGGGTGCCCGCGGCCCGGGGTTGGTGCAGCGGGCGTTGGTTGGTGGGCGGTCGGCCACGGGCTGCCGTTTGCCGGGAACCGCCGGCTGGTCGGCGCCCGGGGGGTGAGCAGATGGAGCAGGGTTGTGGCCTGGCGGATGGTGCCGGCGAGGTGGAGGCATACCGGCGTTCGGCCTCGGCCCGGGTGATCCAGTCGTCGGTCAGGCGGTTGCCGACGCCGGGCAGACGTTCGGGCCGAGGCCCCACAGGACGGTGTTGACGGCAAGGCAGGCGATGGCCAGCTCGTCGATGTCGACGGCGACCCAGGTGAGGCTGGCCGGGTCGTTGACCTAACCGGTACAGACGAATCATGAAGATGGTCTAGACCACTGGCCCGGATCGGGGTAGCGTCCGGCACGAGATGGTGCTCGGTGGTTCGAGGAGGCGGGAACATCCTTGCCGCGGGCGGTCTGACGCCGATGCGAGTCGTCACATTCATTGCCAACGCGCAGGCGCGTGTGCGCAGGAAGAGGTCTGACATGAAACGAGGCCTGATAGCGGCCGTGACGCTCCCGGCCGCGGTGGCCCTTGCCGTGAGCGCGTGCGGCGGCTCCGACAAGAGCTCGAACAACAGCGGCGGCGGCAGCAGCGGCACGACGAGCTTGAAGCTCGTCGCGGCCGACTACGGCACCGGCCCGCAGAACAGCAGCCAGAAGTACTGGCAGGACATCGTCGACGCCTTCCACGCGCAGAACCCGAAGATCGCCGTCAAGGTGCAGACCATCAACTGGAACGACTTCGACAACCAGGTCAAGACGATGGTCCAGAACAAGCAGTACCCGGACGTCCTCGAGGGTGACTACTTCCCGGACTACGCCCAGGCGGGTCTGCTCTACCCGGCCAACCAGGTGCTCTCGTCCAGCACCTTCAGCAACCTGCTGCCGGTGTTCGCCAAGCTGAACACCTACAACGGCACCCAGTACGGGATGCCGTTCACCACGAGCGCGCGCACGCTGTTCTACAACAAGAAGCTGTTCCAGCAGGCCGGGATCACCTCCGCCCCGCAGACCTGGGCGGACGTCCAGAACGATGCCACGAAGATCAAGAGCCTCGGCAAGATCGGCTTCGGCCTTCCGCTGGGCTCGGAGGAGGCGCAGGCCGAGGCGCTGTTGTGGTTCCTCGGCAACGGCGGCGGGTACCAGGACGACAGTGGCAAGTGGATGATCAACAGCTCGCAGAACGTCGAAGCGATGCAGTTCCTGTCCGGGCTGGTGGGGGCCGGGGTGACCGAGCCGAACCCGGGCACCAAGAACCGCACGGACCTGTGGAAGCAGTTCGCGCAGGGCGAGATCGGCATGATCAACGGCTCGCCGGCGTTGATTCCGATCATCCAGGAGGGCGGCAAGCTGACCACCGCCGACTGGGTGTCGGTGCCGATCCCCGGTAAGAACGGACCGCTGGACAAGACGCTCGGTGTCTGCGACAACGCCTCGGCGTTCAAGACGGACCCGGGCAAGCAGGACGCGATCAGGAAGTTCCTGGACTTCGTCTACCAGGACAAGTACCAGCTGCAGTTCGACAAGGAGTACGACCTGCTTCCGGCGACCAACTCAGCGGTGAATGCGCTGTCCTCGGACCCGACGTTCGGGCCGTTCCTGAAGGCGCTGCCGCACTCGGTGCAGTACTCGAACGCGCCGGTCTGGTCGCAGGTGAAGACCCAGATCCAGCAGACCATCGCCACCGGCCTGACGCAGGACCCGAAGAAGGTGCTTGACGCGATCCAGCAGACCGCGGAAAAGGGCAGCTGAATCCAATGAATCGCTGCTGCGAGAGGCGGTAGATGGTAGCGACGGTACCGGTGAGCGAGGCGCCGCGGGAGGCGGCGCCTCGCGCTCGACGGCGTTCGGTCGGGCGCCGGCTTTATCGAGCGTTGACGCCGCTGCTGTGGATAGGGCCGGCGATCGCATTGGTCGGCGTGGTGGTGCTCTGGCCGGTCTACGTGATGTTCCGGACTTCGTTCCAGCACTTCAGCCCGAACGGGTTCTATCTCGGCGCCGCCGGCTGGAAGAACTTCACGAACCTGTTCCAGGAGCCTGGCCTCAGCGGCATCCTGGTCCGGACCGTGATCTGGGTCCTGGTGGTCGTCGGCGTCACGATGCTCATCTCGCTGGCGCTGGCGCAGTTGTTCAACGAGCGTTTCCCGGGCCGGCGGGTCGCGCGGTGGGCGCTCATCGCGCCGTGGGCGGCCTCCCTGGTGATGACGTCGCTGATCTTCCGCTGGGCGCTTGATCCGAACAGCGGCGTCATCAACGTGTTCCTGCACGACGTCGGTCTGCTCGACTCGTTCGGGAGCAATCAGGCAGATTGGCTGGGCAGGCCGCGCTCGGCGTTCGTCTGGATGATGGTGGTCGCCATTTTCGTGTCGCTGCCGTTCTCGACGTACGCCTTGCTGGCCGGATTGCAGACCATCCCGGCCGACCTGTACGAGGCGGCGCGGGTCGACGGCGCGTCGACCTGGCGAACCTACCGCTCGATCACCCTACCGCTGCTGCGTCCGGCGTTCCTGGTCGCGGCGCTCATCAACGTGATCAACGTCTTCAACTCGTTTCCGATCATCTGGGAGATGACCCGCGGCGGTCCCGGGCACGAGACGAGCACCACGACGGTGTTCATGTTCCAGCTCAAGCAGGCCTACATCGGGGAATCAGCCGCGATGTCGGTGATCAACTTCGCGCTCGTCATCGTCATCGTGCTCGTATTCCTGCGGGCGACCCGTTGGACGGAGCAGGTGAGCTAGCGTTGACAACCCTCGTCGCGGAACCGTCCCTCGCGGGAGTCCCCGCGCCGCGCGTGCGACGAGTGCGGCGGGTGTCCGCGGGCAAGAAGTTGGTATTCGCTCTCCTTGCGTACCTGACAGCGATCATCTTCCTGCTGCCGTACGCGGAGATGGTGATCACCGCGATGCGGCCGAACAACGAGCTGCTCGATCGCAACTACGTGCCCCACCACTGGGACTGGTCGAACTTCACCAGCATCTGGAAGACCGGCTTCGGCACCAACCTGAAGGTGAGCCTCGAGATCGCCGGCGGGGCCACCGTGCTCGTGATGCTGGTGGCGCTCCCGGCAGCCTACTACACCGCGCGTCGCCGCTTCCGAGGGCGCGCGCTGTTCCTGTTGCTGGTGCTCGTCACCCAGATGTTCCAGCCTGCCGCGATGCTGGTCGGCATCCAGCGCGAGTTTCTCAGTTTCAACCTGCCGAGCCCGGTGTTCTCGCTGATCCTGGTCAACTCCGGCTTCAATCTGGCGTTCGCGGTCTGGATCCTCAACGCCTACTTCTCGTCGATCCCGGCCGAGCTGGAGGAGGCGGCGATGGTCGACGGGACGGGCCGGCTGGGCGCGCTCGCCCGGATCACGTTGCCGCTCGCGCTTCCCGGCATCGTCACCGCGCTGATCTTCACCTTCATCGGAGCGTGGAACGAGTTCATCGTCGCGCTTACGCTGACCGCCGCACCGCAGCAATACCCGCTCACAGTCGCTATCAACAATTACGTCGGCCAGTACTCGGTGGACTGGGGGCACTTGTTCGCGGGCTCGGTGATCGCGACGATTCCAGTGATCATCTTGTTCGCCTTCATCGAAGGAAAGGTCGTCGGCGGCCTCACCGCTGGCTCCATCAAGTAGTCAGGGTGGGCAGCACCGCACAGGGGAAGGGGTGCGCGGCATGTCGTTCGTCGCCGCCGAGATCGACTCCCAGCCCGACACCTGGCGGCGGGCCGCGGAGTTGACGGGCACGTCCGCCGTGGCCGAGGCGCTCCCCGAGCCGGGCGCGTGGGTGGCCATCGTCGGATGTGGCACATCGCTGTTCATGGCGCAGTCGTGTGCCGTGCTGCGCGAGAGTGCCGATCTTGGGCAGACGGATGCGTTCCCGGCGTCGGAGTTCCCCCGCTCGCGCGCGTACGACCACGTCGTGGCGCTGACGCGGTCCGGCACGACCACCGAGGTCGTAAGGCTGCTCATGGCGCTGCGGAACGAGCAGCGCTCCACGGTGATCACGACGGCCACGACCCTGCCGGCCGCCCAGCACGCCGACGCGACGGTCGCGCTGACCTTCGCCGACGAGCGGTCGGTGGTGCAGACCCGCTTCGCCACCAGCGCACTCGCGCTGTGGCGCGCGTATCTGGGCGAGGACCTCGGCCCGGTGATCGAGGACGCCCGGACCGAGCTGGCCGGTCAGCTCGCGGACGAGCTCGTCGGGCGCGAGCACGCCGTCTTCCTCGGTACCGGCTGGACCGTCGGTCTCGCCAACGAGGCCGCGCTCAAGCTGCGTGAGGCGGCGCAGATGTGGACCGAGTCCTACCCGGCGATGGAGTTCCGGCACGGACCGATCAGCGTCGTCGACGAGCGGTCGGTAGTGTGGATCTTCGGGCCGACCCCGGCCGGGCTGGCCGACGAGATCGCGGGCACCGGCGCCCTCGTCGTCGAGGCCGACACCGATCCGATGGCGCACCTGGTGCGCGCCCAGCGCCTGGCTGTCAGGATCGCCGCCCGCAAGGGGCTCGACCCGGACGCCCCGCGGAACCTCGCCCGCTCGATCGTCCTGGCCGGCGCGTGAGCGACGCTGGCGAGGTCGGCGTCATCGCCGTCGACGTCGGCGGTACCGGGATCAAGGCGGCGCTGCTGGACGCGGCCGGTCGGGTGCTGCGCCGGGTCGACGAACCGACGCCGGTGTCCGACGGGCCGTCCGCGGTGGTCGACGCGGTGCGCCAGGCAGCGTGTGAGCTCGCCGGCCCCGAGGTTGTCGCTGCGGGTGTGGTCGTCCCTGGCTCGGTGGACGTCGCGGCGGGTACGGCACGCTACTCGGCGAACCTCGGCTGGCGCGACGTCCCCCTGCGCGACCTGCTCGCGGTGGATCTCGGCGTGCCCGTCGCGATCGAGCACGACGTGCGGGCCGCCGGCCTCGCCGAGCGAACTCTTGGACGGGCCCGCGGTGTCGCCGATTGCCTGATCGTCGTGATCGGTACCGGCATCGCATGTGCGGTCGTCTCCGGGGGGATGGCCGTGCGCGGTGCGGCCGGCTTGGCTGGCGAGATCGGCCACATGCCCGTGTACGCGGACGGCGACGTGTGCGCGTGCGGGCAGCGTGGCTGCCTCGAAACGTACGCGTCGGCTGCGGCAATCGGGCGCCGTTACCGTGCGGCGGGCGGCGTCTTGACCGGCGCACGGGAGATCGCCGCGGCATGCGGGTCCGATCCGCTGGCCCGCACCGCCTGGCGGGAGGCCACCGACGCGTTGGGTATCGCGCTCGCGTCGTACACGATGCTGCTCGACCCGGAGCTGATCGTGCTCGGCGGTGGCCTTGCGGGTGCCGGTGAAGTGTTGCTCGTCCCGGTGCAAACAGCGCTCGCGGCGCGGTTGGCGTGGCGAGCCGTGCCGCCTGTCGAGCTGTCGCCGCTCGGCTCCCGTGCCGGCGAGCTCGGCGCCGCGATTCTCGCCTGGCAGGCCGCCGGGCGCACCGACTTGCCGGCGGGCACCCCAGCGGCATGACCATTACGGGCTTGCTGCGACCGGTCGACCACCCGTCGCGGTGGCCTCAGCTCATCCGGGCCTGGTTCGGGCCCGGTCGGCGTCGGGCCGAGGGGGGCCCGGCGAGCGCCTCGCGCAGCGACCGGTGGGCCGCCGCTTCCTCGACCGAGGCGGTCCCCGTCGACCGGCCGCTCGGCGAGCAGCGACGACGCCGCCGAGATCGACCCGGCGGCCGTACGCACCGCGGGGACGACCCGCTCCTCGGCGCGCAGCATCAGCTCGGCGATCTCCTCGTTCGTGAGCAGGTCCAGCTGGAGCCTGATCGCGCCGCGCGCCTCCACCGCTACCGCGTCTCCGTCACATTCGACAGCCCCGTGGACGGTCAAGCTCGCCACCGCGCTGGAGCGCGTGCCGCGAGGCGAGCCGTGCACCGGCAGGATATGACTCGGTCTGCGCGGGGCCGGCCGTGGCGCGCCCCCGGGTTTGCTCGGGGGACCGCCAAGACCGTGGGCGAGCCGACTGGGCAAGCCGACTGCGACACAGTCCGCCCCGGCATCCGGGAGACCCGGAGAAGCCCTGCGCGGGCAGGTTTCCAGCTACAATGGACTAGACCACTCGGGTACGCATGCTTCGCTTCGTCGTGTCGATGGTGGAGGAAACTCACCGCCATTAACTCTGTCGAGCACTCGACCAGGACCAGGAGGCGCCGGTGTTGACCGCCGCACCGCAGCCGCCCCGCGAGCCGAAGTACTACACCGTCAAGCGGCACCTGCTCGAGATCATCGAATTGCTCGAACCGAACGGCGCGGTACCGACCGAGCGCGTACTGTCCGCGGAGCTCGGCACCTCACGCACTACGGTCCGGCAAGCGCTGCTCGAACTGGTCGCGGAGGGACGACTCGTCCGCCGCCACGGCTCCGGGACGTACGTCGCGGAACCGAAGATGACCTGGCCGCTGCATCTGACCAGCTTCACCGAGCAGGCGGCGGCAAATGGCTTCACCGCGTCCACCCAGCTCATCTCCGCCCAGCGGATCCGAGCGGAAGACGACGTTGCCGGGCGGCTGGCGATCGACATTGGCGCGCCTGTGTTCCGGATCGAGCGGCTGCGCCTCGCTGACGAGCGGCCGATGGCGGTGGAGACGGCCCACTTGTCTGCGGCGCGGTTTCCGCAGTTGACGCGGCACATCCGCCGCTTGCAGTCGCTGTATGTCGTGCTCGCCGACGTGTACGGCGTAACACCGGTCAACGCGGAAGAGACCATCGCGACCGCGCCTGCCTCGCCCCGCGAGGCCGCATTGCTGCGCACCGATACCGGAACGCCGATGCTCGTTCTCGGCCGGCATTCGTTCGACGCGTCCGGCCAGCCGGTGGAGTGGGTTACCAGCTGGTACCGGGGTGACCGTGTTACGTTCATCGCCAACCTGAGGGCGCCGCGCTGATGATGACCGCGCCCGCCAGCGCCCGGGGCGGCGGCACGACGATCAAGGGCGCCCTGCTCGGCGCTGCGGGACGGCCCGTCGCCCGTCGCCACGCGTCTGCGGCCGACAGCGATGCCGATACCGCGCGGATCGCCCGGATCACCTCGACCAGCCGGGCAGTCGCCGGATGACTGCGCTGTGCGGCGCCCGCGTCCTCACGCCGACCGGTGTGATCGACGGCGGCTGGGCTCAGGTCGAAGCCGGGGCCATCACGGCGGTCGGCCGGGGCACGCCGCCGTGCAGCGACACGGTCGATCTCGGTGGAGCGTGGTTGCTGCCGGGCTACATCGACCTGCATGTGCACGGCGGCGGCGGGCACGACGTGACCGCGTCACGGGCAGACCTCGAGGCCGCTGTGGCTTTCCATCGCGCTCATGGCACGACGCGGACACTGGTCTCGCTCGTCACCGCGCCACTCGACGCGCTCGCCGAGCAACTCGGCTGGGTCGCCGACCGCGTCGGCATGGGCCCGACGCCGCAGGGCCACGTCGTCGGCGCCCACCTCGAGGGACCATTCCTCTCGCAGGCCCGCTGTGGTGCGCAGAACGCCGAGTACCTGCTGGCACCCGACCGCGCCGCCTTCGCCCGGCTGATCACCGCCGCGAGGGGATGCCTGCGCAGCGTCACGATCGCGCCGGAGCTGCCCGGAGCGCTGGATCTGGTCGCCGACGCCGTGGCGGCGGGCACGATCGCCGCCATCGGACACACCGACGCGACGTATGCGGACGCGAGGGCCGCCATCGATGCGGGCGCCCGGCTCGCCACGCACTTGTTCAACGGGATGCGTCCGCTGCACCACCGCGAGCCGGGCGTGATCGGAGCCGCCCTCGAGGCCGATCTGGTCTGCGAGGTCATCAACGACGGGATCCACGTGCACCCGGCGATCATCGCGCTCGTCGCGCGGACGCCCCAGCGGCTCGTCCTCATCACCGACGCGATCGACGCCGCCGGGGTCGGCGACGGCGAGTTCGTCCTCGGCGGCCGACAGGTGCGGGTCCGCGGCCGCGAGGCGCGGCTCACCTCGACTGGCTCGCTGGCAGGCAGCACCCTGACGATGGACGCGGCGGTCCGGCGAGCCGTTCTCGACTGCGGGCTCCCGATCGAGGTCGCCTCCGTCGGCGCGTCCGCGAATCCGGCGCGGGTGCTCGGCCTCGGCGACCGCTGCGGCGCGATCGTCCCCGGATACGACGCTGACTTCGTCGTCCTCGACGATGACTTGCGGGTTCTGCGGGTGATGGCGGGTGGGGCCTGGTGCGGTGAGGACGCGGCCGCGGCCGGCGTGTGAGCGCTCCATCCCGGCGGCGGGGCCATCAGTTGCTCGTCGGCGACTTTCGGCCGGTCGGTCGTCGATGTGGAGGCCGGCTCCAGCTAGGCCACCGAGGGTGGGCTCAGCGGTAGCTGAGCCCACCCCCGACGACGGGTCTGTCGGCTGTGCCCGGTTGTGCGCTAGGCCGGCTGCTCCCCGTCCTCGCTCACGTGTGCCAGCTCAGCATGGTGTGCGCGACGACGGTTTGCGCTCCCGGAGCACTGGCCGTGATCGTCACCATGAAGTCGCCCGGGTGCTGGTAGGCGTGCGTGCCGCTGATCGTGTACAGCCCGTTGACCGTGGTGGGCGTGGCCGCGACGCCGGTCACCGCGCCGGCGGTGCTGGTGCCGTCACCCCAGTCGATGCTGGTCGTGATGCTGCTTGCCGGGAAGCCGGGAGCGGCCAGCGACGCGACCGGGCCGGAAACCTGCCCGCCCGAAACGGCTGGCTGCGCGGCGGCGATGTCCAGCCGCCACGGCACCTCCGGGGTCGGGTAGAAGTTGGTGCCGGCGAGGGTGAGCCGGGCACCCTGCGCGGCCAGCCGGGTGAGGAAGTCCTGGTACGCCGGGCTCGTCGCGCTGCGTTCGACCTTCGGTGACCAGCCGACCTCGGCAAGCGCGATCAGCCGGGGGAACACCATGTAGTCGACGTTGCTCAGGTTGACCACCGTCTCCCCCCACATGGCGCCCTCGAGGCCGATGACGTTCTGGTCGCCGACGCCCGTCACGTAGCTGCCCGGGTCCCAGTTGTAGAACTGGTCGACGTCGCAGCCCTTGTTGCAAGCCCAGCTCAGGCCGAGCGTGGGTGGGACGGTGCCGGCCGGGCCGGCGAGGTACTTCTGGTCGAGGTAGGCGTGGCTCGCCGGCGCCATGACGAGCTTCATGTCCTTGGCGACCGCCTCGTGCGCGGTGATGGTGTCCGGATCCGAGCCGGACGCCGGGTTCCAGTACTCGGCGACCGAGCCCGCTCCGGGGTTCGTGCCCGCCCCGGCGACCTCGGCCCAGCCCATGACGGTCTTGCCCTGCGCGTGGACGATCGGCGCCTCGGTGTTGATGAACGAGGCGTACCTCGCCTGGCTCAGCAGCGAGGGCGGCACCTCGTCACCACCGAGGTGGTAGTACCGGCTGGTCGACATCGCGGCGAGCTGATCGACGATCGCGGTGTAGATGGTCCAGGTGTTCTCGCTCTCCGGGCACATCGCGCTGTACCCGACGTCCATGCTGAAGTTCCACATCGGTGGGTTGTTGGCGCTGCAGTTGATGTCTTCCGGATGCCCGTTCAGCAGCGGGTTCGCCGTGTCGCCGTACTCGGACATGATGATCGCGTTGTTGTGACCGGGCGAGTCCACCTCGGGCACGACCGTCATGAAATGCGCGGCGGCATGCGCGACGACGTTGCGGTAGTCGGCCTGCGTCCAGAACCCGCCGGGGTCCATCGTGCGGCCGCCGGTGCCGACCGAGCCCTGCCCACCGATGGCGGTCAGGTTGGGGAAGCCGTCGATGACGATGCGGAACCCCTGGTCGTCGCTCACGTGCAGGTGCAGCGTGTTGACCTTGTACGCCGACGCCTGGTCGATGAGTCGCATGACCGCCGACGGGGTCTGGTAGTGCCGCGCGATGTCGAGCATGACCCCGCGGTAGGCGTAGCGCGGGTAGTCGACGATCCGTACCGACCGGATGGTCCAGGGCCCGGGCTCAGGGGCCGAGCTCTCGATCCAGGGCGGCAGCAGTTGGCGGACCGTCTGCACCGCGTCGAAGAGGCCGTGCGGCGTAGCGGCCGTCAGGACGACACCGGGCGGGCTCGCCTCGAGCAGGTACCCTTCACCCGTCGCGTCCGCACGCAGCGCCGCGGGGCTGCCCAGGCGCAGCGTGATGTCGCCGGCGCGTGGAGAGCCGATGACCACCGGAAGCGGGTAACCGGTCGCCGGGCGCAGATACGCGGCGAGGTCGGCGGCGATCGGCGCAGCGGCGGCCGAGCCCGCCACGATCCGCGATCGGGTCGTGAGCGTGAACTGGCCTACCCCTCCCACCGCGGACACCGGCTTCGGCACCACCTGCGGCACGGCCGACTGTGCCGCCGCAGTGGGTGCCGCGTAGGCGCTCGGCGCCGCCGCGACGACGAGCGCGACGGCGCCGCTGAGCGCGAGTAGGGCTGCCCGGAAGCGGGTTCGCGACATTGCCGCACCTTTCCGCCGCGGGCAGGGCGGTCATGCACCGCTCGCGCGGCTGCAACGAAGATGGTCTATACCAATGCCTCGATCTGGTCTACACCTTTTCGACCCCCACGACAAGGCCCAGGTAGGAGCGAGCTGGTCGGCGAGGTCCTGCCCATCGCGCGTCCGACATCGACTCGCTCTATGCTCGGTACCAGAACATCTAGGAGCGGGCGAGCTGATGAATCCTCGAGTTTGGTTCCTCACCGGTAGCCAGAGCCTCTACGGCCAGGAAACTCTCGACACCGTCGCCACCCAGTCGCGACAGATCGCCGACGCGCTCGAGGACGCCGGGATCGGCGCGCAGATCGTCTGGCAGCCCGTGCTGACCGATTCCGCGACGATCCGCCGGGTGATGCTGGACGCGAACGCCGACGACAACTGCCTCGGCCTGATCGCCTGGATGCACACCTTCTCGCCGGCCAAGATGTGGATCGCCGGCCTCGACGCGCTGATCAAGCCGTTGCTTCACCTGCACACCCAGGCCAACGCTGCCCTGCCGTGGCGGTCCATCGACATGGACTTCATGAACCTCAACCAAGCCGCGCACGGCGACCGGGAGTTCAGCCACATCCAGAGCCGGCTCGGCGTGGCCCGCAAGACGGTGGCAGGGCACGTGTCCGATCCTTCCGTGGCGACTCGGATCGCCAGGTGGGTCGATGCCGCCCTGGGGTTCGCGAAGCTGCGCACGCTGCGCATGGCGCGCTTCGGCGACAACATGCGGGACGTGGCCGTCACCGAAGGTGACAAGGTGCAGGCCGAGCTGACGTTCGGGGTCTCGGTCAATACGTACGCCGTCAACGACCTCGTCGAGGTCGTCGACGCGGTCGACGACAAGACCATCGACGATCTGGTGGACGAGTACGCCGAGCTCTACGACATCGTCCCGGAGTTGCGCCCCGGGGGAGAGCGGCACGACTCGCTGCGCTACGCCGCCCGCACCGAGGCAGGGCTGCGTCAGTTCCTCGCTGACGGCGGGTTCGGCGCGTTCACCACCAACTTCCAGGACCTCGGCGGACTGCGCCAGCTCCCCGGCCTCGGTGTGCAACGGCTGATGGCCGACGGCTACGGCTTCGGCGGCGAGGGTGACTGGAAGACGTCGATGATGCTGGCGGCCGTCAAGGCGATGGGCGGTGCCTCGGACCGTGGGACGTCGTTCATGGAGGACTATACGTATCACTGGGGACCGGGCACACCGAAGATCCTCGGCGCACACATGCTGGAGGTCTGCCCGTCCATCGCCGCCGGCCGGCCCGCCTGCGAGATCCACCCCCTTACCATCGGCAACCGCGAGGACCCGGTCCGCCTCGTCTTCGACGCCGCTGCCGGCCCCGGCATCGTGCTCGGCATCGCGGACGTCGGGGACCGCTTCCGCCTCGTCCTCAACGAGATCCAGGCCGTCGCCCCGGACGAGCCGCTGCTCAACCTCCCGGTCGCGCGGGCAGTCTGGGAACCGTCCCCCTCGCTGCCGCTGTCCGCCGAGTGCTGGCTCACCGCCGGTGGCCCCCACCACACGGTCTTCAGCCAGGCCGTGGACACCGAGACGGTCGAGGACTTCGCCGCGATGCTGCACACCGAACTTCTCGTCATCGATGCCGCCACCACACCGCGGGCATTTGCCGACAACGTCCGCTGGAACGCCGCGTTCTATCGGCTGGCCGCGGGCCTGCCTGGTGGCGCGCGCTGAGCGGGACAGCACCGTCGATCGACACCGCGGAGGCGTACGGCGTCGGTGCCGAGCGCGCGCGGCCATGGCGCCGGGTCCTGCTGCCGGCCCTGGCGATCGAGATGATGGCCACGGTGCTGTTCGTGTCCTGGTCGTCGCTGACCGTGAAGGGTGCAACCGCAGATTTGGGCCTGTGACGGGGCTGCCTCGGCTGGGCGCGCACCGGCTGCGGCACACGCTGGCCAGCGACATGCTGCGGGCGGGGGTGTCGCTGGCGCAGGTCGGTCAGGTGCTGCGGCACCGCAGCCAGTTGGCCACGGCGACTTACGCGAAGGTCGACCAGGCCAGGCTGCGGGAGGTGGCGCGGCCGTGGCCGGGTCTGCGGTGACCGTCACCGGTCAGCGGTCGCCGCTGCCGGCGGATGGGCTGCGGCGGGAGGCT
>WNFX01004059.1_pt1 | contig 14466 bp, 10 predicted proteins | sample 5400111 | NCBI WGS metagenome assembly WNFX01 (sample SAMN13153363, study PRJNA577476) | soil metagenome | isolation source: 40 cm soil or saprolite under grassland replicate 1 | place: USA:California | collected 2016-06-15 | reverse complement strand
GGCATCGCGGGGGAGGCCTTTGGTAAACGTATGCAGCAGGGTAAACACATCAGTATCATCGAGCCGAAACGGGAAGTCCTCCTCTTTGCCTCCGGCCACCTGCCACCGGTATTGCAGCATCCTCCGCAGCTCCTCATTGTTCATCGGGTCCAGCTGCACCGGCTTAAACCGTGATTTGATCTCGCCAATTAAGTGAATTTTCGTCGCCAGGCCTTCCTGTCCGGCAATGACCAGCTGCAGCTTTTTGACATAATCGTCCTCGTAGTTACAGATACTATGCAAGGTCTGGAGGGCGGTTTTGTCCATATACTGTGCTTCATCGATCAGCAACGTGGGGATCTTTTGCGCCTCATTGAGTTCATAGAGGTGGTTTTGCAGATTTCTGAGGGACTGGTCAAACGATCTGGCGGTTTTGATGCCAAACTCTTCTAAAATGTTGCGCACGAGCGAATTCGCAGTGACCCGGTTATGCAGAATAATAAACCGCACTTCAAACCGTGGATCAAGCGACAAGAGGGAAAAGAGGCGGCGGATAATCGTGCTTTTGCCGGTGCCGTAGGCGCCATACATATAGATGGGGTGAGTGCGTTTCACCGTCATTTGAATACAGCGGGAAATCGCTTCATTGACCTGTTCGGTCGTGTACAGGAAGCGATAATTCGGGCCGCCGCGATACGGATGCTCAAGGAGGTGAAAATACTTCAGCAGCGCATCGTCAGCTCTTTCCACTGCTTCGAGGAGGGCCTTGTCTTCCGCTATTTGCGTCGCATCATTCATATATAAGGGTACTAATTACCCTAAGTATTGCATATTCTTGGGTTTTGTCAAGGAGTTTGTTCATTTTCGTGCCAACTTTGCCCTTTGTCAGCAAAGTTACGGTTTACATCTCTTATCTTTTCCCTGCCCAAACGGCAATGGTCAGGAGGGGAGAGGGGAAAGTCTCTCTTCCGGCAAGAACAGGCCGGAAAAACGATTGTAGCGTGTTTGAGAGCTATTGGAAACGGTGTGCTTAAGGAGTGAAGAAAAATGGATATCCCAAATAGGATACCCACCTTCACCTGCTTCGTTTTTGGGCGAGGCTTATGCCTCAAGCCCAATAAGCGGAGAAGTAATTGACTCTACCTCATCATATTCAAACCACATTGGTTCCTTGAGCTGTGTTCCTTCCAGAGCCACGAGGTAAAAACAAAACGGCTCCTCAACATCATCGGAAATGGTATCAACCGCTTGAATTGTCCCATTGAGTCCCCGGAAAGGGCTGTAACTGGTCACTTGTACCGGACTGCCAGCTGGATAGATGTTCTGCTCTTCCATACTGCTTGTCTCCTTTCTTGGGATAGATGGTCTTGTCATTCTTACAGAAGCTAGTAGTGTATCACCTCGCATCCCATCACTGCAAACACAACCAAAACTAAAGAAGCATGCAGTGTGTATGGAATAATTCCACTGACTTTTATGGAAAAGTTGAGACAATACCCTGCAAACAACTCTTGTTAATCCATTGCACAGGAAGTTTCACTGACAGCCTCAAGTCCGGCTGGGGAATGCCGCTAACTGTCACCAGAGGGGAGGGAAGACAGGTGTTATCTGATCCCTAAGAAATACAGGGAGGAAAGCGGGGGGCTCTCCTCCCTTTCAGCCAGTTGGTGGCGTGTCCTCCGCCAGCACTTGAATTGCCCGCTTACCAAGCTGTTGCCCAGCCATCTTCCGTGCCTCCTTCCAAGCAATTGTTTCAGCAGGTATTCCTGCTACGTAAAGTATACCCGGTGGGAGGCTTGTGTGCGCTCTCAATAAGATCACAATATCGTTCGGAAAAACACACGATAGGGAAGAGACAATAGGCGCCGGGTTTCTCAGTGGCTTGTTGGGGGTTGGGAGCCACAGCATAGCAGAGGATGGAGAGGGAGTGAGTGAGGCACGTACCTGGCGGGGAAGCGGAGAAAATACTACCTTGTAGGGATATGGTAGACTTTGCAGACGAAACGATAAGACCGAAGGTGGGGTGGAGCGTCGGAAGTGTCGGTCGTTCGTTTCGGCAAAAAGGCGTTAAGCCATATCCCGGAAAGGTGGAGATTTACGGAGCGCGGGTGGCGGGGTTTGCACTCCGGCGTTAAATGGCCTTGTTCATGCTGAAAGGGTAATGGTATACTACCTGTGCGGCTTTGATCCGCAGACTCCGCTTCGCGGGGTAAGATGCAGCCTAACGGGTATCAAATCGGTGAGGGCTGCATTTCTTGTTTTTGTACTACAAAGGCTTCGCCAAAAAATAAGAGTGAGTACACCCGATTAGGCATACCCACTCCCTGTTTCCAGTAGCAGCTTATTGTAACAACTTGCGGCGCAAACTTCTAATGGCAGTGTTGTACCGATTGCGGGCAATTGTCACCTTAGGATTAGTTTGTGAGAGCCTTCGACTGATGGCTGCTATTGGCTCTGAGGTATCACCGTCCAGGCCAAAGTAGCGCTGTATCACGTAACGCTGCTTGGGCGTCAGGGCACTGATCGCCTGGTACAGCGAAGCAAAATCTCCTGACTCCTGCTGTATTTCTTGCGTTGGAGCAGCGAGCATTTCAGCTAAGCAGCCTTGACCATCTCCCAGCGGCTCGTCCAGGCTGTCAACCCACACGAACGATTGCCCCCGCTGGTGCGTGATCAAACCGGAGTGCTTGCAGCAATACGCTTTCACTGCAAGCTTGGCAACTCCAAGCAGGTAGGCAACCGGTTTTTCAACGGTCAGGGCTTTCTCAAAACACTCAACAATTGCCAGATTGCCAACACTGACCAGATCGAGGTAATCGTCATGCTGCATGTAGCAGACATACCGGCAAGCCACGCAGGCAACATAACCCAAACAACTCTGTATAAGCGCTTCTTTCGCCTGTGTGTCACCGTTTCGGGCGCGGTACACGAGTTCACTCTCTTCACTGCGTGTCAGGCGGGGCAAACGCAACACTTCACTACGATACTGCTCTACACTGGACAACACGATCTCTTGATCGGACGACATGACTTTGATCCTTTCCCGCTTGAGGTTTTCGGGTGTCGGGTATCAATCGGACACCAGAACCTCAAGCAAACGAACTACCGGGGCGGCAAACCTTTCCGCCCACGCTCGTCGCCGTTCACGCGCCCGGAATCATATCAAGGCTTGCGCGGCGGGGATGGTTAGTGGCGGTGGGGGCGCAACTCGTCTTGGCCTTGATATGATGAGGACGTGTGGTAGGCTTGGAAGAGCGGGCGGAAGGTAGCAGTCTCCTCAAGGAGGGGGAGGGTTTTCTATCCGGATGATAAGCAGCAAGAAGGAAAGGAGGAGTGAAGTCAGTCAACTACACAGTAACGAAGCGAAAAGTTGCCAGCGCAGCCAGACTTTAAAGTTAGAAATCGCAACCGCATAGCAAAAAAGGATAGCTCTGGGAGTTAGGGGCTTAGCGCACCGGTGTTGTAAACACTGCAAACAACGCATTTAGAAATGACAGTTGATGAAAAATCTGCGGCTGTTTTTGCTTCACCGGCTGCTTTCCCGCCGTGGTTCTTGTCGCTTGTTTCCGGTGCTTTTGTGTGGGTCGGTGTGCCATAGCTTCATGTAATCATAGTCCTGCTCGCAAGTAAAGACAAGCTATAATAAGTCAATACCCCAAATTTTGTCTGATAATCTTCCTGTATTTTCCACAAATATCCTAACGGGGCAGTAGCCCCGTTCTTTATGACGTAAATTTTCCTACCCTGATACGTTTTAATTTGGTACGTATTCTTTCTTGCTCTTGAGCAGCGAATAAATAACATGGAGCAGTTTATTCTCCACGTGCGAGAGAGCCACTTCATGCGGTTTTCCTTCAGCCACTTTCTTTTGAAAAATCCGGGCAAACATCGCGTCTTTTCGCATGCATGCGGCATTAAAAGCGATCTGCCGGATAGCGGTTCGCAGGTAAGGTGATCCGCGTTTGCTCATTTTTGCTTTCCCTTGATACTTACCGCTCTGTTTCACTTTTGGGTCAATACCGGCAATCGCTACCAGTTTTTCCGCGCCGTCCTTATCGTTTCTGAACCGCTCAAAATTACCGATCTCGGCCAGGATAGTCGCTTCCTGAATTCTGCCAATGCCCGGAATGGTCGTCAGCGTGGTCTGTTGTCCTGCAACCCGTTGGCTTATTTCTTCCTCAAGCTTTTGGGTTTGTTCTTCCAGGTGTCCAACCTGTGCCAGCAGGATTTTCACTGACAGGGTAAAAGCGTCGATCCCGAGGGTAATGCCGATTGACTGCTCCGCCTTTTTCTTAATGGCGAGTGCTTGTTTGGCGCCATATCTGCCAAAACTGGCTTTCTCCAGCAGTGTGGTTAATTTCCGGGTCGAGATCGCGGCGATATCTTCCGGGGTGACCGCTTTGGCAAGAAGGGTTTTTGAACTCGTGCCGAACAGGTTGGAGAAAAGCTCTTTGTATTCAGGAAAGATTTGGTCAAAAATACATATGACTTTTCGCTTCAGGTCAGAGGTCACTGACACCAAATCAAACCGGAGTCGCGTCAGCTGGCGCAGGGCAAACAAATCTGCGGGGGGAATAGCTGATTCTCTGTAGTCACCAAACCGGAGCACTTTAACGATCAAGAGCGCATCAAGCCGGTCAGTTTTTGCGCCGCGGATACCCTCATTCCGGTAGGCTTTAACCTGCAGGGGGTTTAAGACGCTCACCCTGATCTGGTGTTTCAGGAGTTGTTCATACACGGTAATCCAGTATGCGCCGGTGGCTTCCACCCCGGCATGAATAACAGTTCCCTCCGGAACCTGCTGCCGGACATAGGCGAATAATTGCTGAAAACCATCAAAGGTAGCTTTAAATTTCAGAGAACCGATAACCGGTTTTGCCTGGTCGTCACACAGAATTGCCTGGTGATGGAATTTCCCGACATCAATACCAAGATAATAGTGCATAGCTTATATCACCTCCGATCTTCCTCATGAGAAGAGGTGCGTATCACCAAAGTTTGGAGATGACCAAGCCATTGCTAACCCACACTGTCTAGTTGCCACATCAGCGAAGAGCCTCGCCTCAAGCTAATCCGTGTACATGGTTAACACCGCTTGGCAGACCGTCTTTACAAAGCGGAGAAGCCCGCAGATTGTCTCAGTCCAGTCCAAGCAATGGGTACCAGCAAGAATATATTTCGTATTCTTGGGTTAGTCAACCGTTTTTATCTTCCTGGCGTGGTTAATATACTAGATTGTCTTAGCAATCCGCACTGAGTAGAACGGTATCACACTGAGTCAACTGGGTTTTTGTGTGCGGTGCTGGCAGAGCAGCAATAGAGGGAAATAGGGGAGGGGGGAGAAGATCACTAGGGGGGCGTCGCCTATGAGCCTTTGATGCAGATTTCCCTATGATATAATTTACTCATATTCCGCATCGCAAGCATGAATACTCTTCTTAAATATCGGAAATATTTTTGGATATTCATCCTCGTCGGTTTTGTGATCTACTTTCCCATCATATTTAACGAGTTTGTGTGGGATGATTTTCCCTACATCATAAATAATCCGGAAATGCATCAATTTAATCTCCCTCTCTTGCTGGGTAAAAATCTGTTTAATAGTGGCCCATTCTACAGACCAATTCCGGCAATCTATTTTGCTTTTATGTATTCACTTTTTAGTAATCAGGCGTTTTTTTACCACACACTACAACTCACCCTTCATATAATTGATACGTTTTTTCTGTTGACTTTTTTCTGTCTCTTTTTTTCTGAAGGTATTTCTTACTTTCTCGCGTTACTCTTTCTGGTTCACCCCATCAATGTAGAGTCGGTTGCGTTTATTGGTTCGACAGGAAGCGAATTATATTTCTTCTTTGGCATAGTGGCTCTCTTGCTCTCTACAAAACAAAGCCTGACAGTAAAAAAATTTATACTCATCTCCATTTTACTCCTTTTGGCGATTTTGACTAAAGAAACAGGGTTCCTTTTTCTCCCGCTTATCTTTCTGTACCGCTATCTCTTTCGGCAAAATAAGTTAAAAGAGGTTACTATTGCAGGAGCTTGTATCGCAACTGTCTATTTACTTCTGAGGACTGCTGTCGGCGGGGTAACGACTGCCAAACTTTCGTTTGTGCAAATAGCCTCTTTATCTTTCTCTCAGCGTTTACTCAATATACCGGCTATTATTATGTATTACGTTAAAATATTTATTTTTCCGTTACACTTAGCTATCTGGCAAGTGTGGGTTGTTAAAGGAGTAACTTGGCAAGGCTTCTTTTTCCCGCTTCTTTTATGTTCTGTACTTCTGGGGTTCCTCTTAACCGTAATTTTTCTCCTCTATAAAAACGATAAAAAACACGCTCGACCTGTAACTGATGAGAAACAGAAGAAAAACAATAGGAAATTTGTGGCAGTGGAACAAAAAAGATTTCAACTATTTTTTTTCTTCCTGTTTTGGTTTATCTTCGGTATCGGCCTCATTTTGCAGCTTGTGCCGCTAGATATGACCGTTGCTGACCGATGGTTCTATTTCCCAATGGTCGGAGTTTTGGGGATGATTGGAGTTGGACTACAGACAATATTTCCTTTCTGGAGTCAACAGCGCAAACTTTTATCTATTGGAGCCATTATTCTTTTATGTCTACTATCACTTCGAACATTTACTCGGACTTTCAATTGGAAAGACAATTTGACACTATACACACATGACCTCAAAGAGGAAAACGAGAATTACTTGCTTCTTGGCGAATACGCAACGGAGCTGTATCAAGCAGGAAAAATGGATGAAGCATATATATATGCAACAAAATCAGTTGCTCTCCACCAAACGGTAAAAAACTTAAATGAATTAGGTCGTGTTTATCAACACAAACGGCAATATACTAAAGCACTCATTAACTATACACGTGCTATACAGTTAGCGAAAATACATACCGAAGAAGAACAGAACGAGCTGTATGCCTATACCAATAAAGCGGCTGTATTACTTTTTGCTGGTCATCCTGCTGATGCAATCCAGTTTATCAACGAATATGCACTGAAAAGATTTCCTCAAAATGAGAAGCTTTACTTTCTCCTTGCGATTGCTGAGTACAATCTTCATGACCAGCAAAAAGCACTTGAAGCAGCAACCAAAGCAATCGACCTTTCCCCCAGTGATCTAAATAACACTCTTTATAATAAGATTAGGAATAAAGAGTCACTAAATTTTAGAGATACTACGTAAAACTTAAATGCTATCTTTTTTCCTGATTGCTGCCAAAAAGTTATTATATTGACAATAGATATATTGATATGATTAGCTATAACCAGTGAAAAAATTACTAATTCTTTTATTACTAGTTAGTATTTGCTTCCTTTTAAATCCAACAAAAAGTTTTGCGGTGAATAATTTTCAAAGCCTTAATTGTTCGCAAGCTGACTCGCTAGTTAAAAGCACAACACCTTTTTCTATTTCAGATCCTACAACGAATGAGGCTTGGACTATTGACTTTTGGATGAAAACAAACCAACAAAGTCCATTCACTGTTTTTTCTATTCCCAATGCATTAAGAATATATAGTGTAACAAACGGAAATTTAAGCGTCCAATTAAACGGAGCACGTGGTGACTCTTCGGTAATAACTGGCAACGTTCCAGTAAATGATGGGCAATGGCATTTAATAGATATTGAATATAATGGTAGTGCTATTTGGGAAAGTATTGATAATACGTTGGTTACACATGGTGGAGGAGTGGCCACGTGGCCAAATTGGTCCTACCAAAATCGAGAATATGTTAATTGGACAAATAACAGCTATCTGACTTTTTGCGGCAATGTTGATTCGACAGGGACAAAAACTGATCCATATATAGGACTTATTGATAACCCAAGTATGTTTCGAGATTATCCATCAGGTTCAACCCCGCACTACTTGGATCATTATTCATGTGATTATTCACGTGATAATACATATACGTATCATTATGATTGGTCTGGTTACGCCTTATGGCCGGTTTTATGGGGATATAAATTTGATAATGGAATTAGCCCGTATCTTAATCCTGATTTCGGTAACTATAATTTGTCGGCTTCTAATGTAACTTTTTCACCGGATGATAAATGTCCTGCTGCATTAGCAATAAGCACAATTGCAGATGTCACAGCAAATAAAAACCAAGTTTATAATTACCAAGGATCATTTACTGATTTAAACTCCACTTCATGGACAGGAACGGTTGATTATGGAGATGGATCAGGAGTGCAACCGTTGTCTATAGACCAAACCAACCATACCTTCTCCTTAAATCATTTATATCAACAAACGACAGAGCATTTAGAAGAGGGGGAAAGTAGCTCATGGGTTGAAAATTGGCCAAATATTATAAAAATTAATATAAGAGATAACCAAGGTGTAGCTGGACTTGGATATGTAAGCATTAGTGTTCTACATAACCAGCCTGCTACGACAGCAAGACTAGCACCAAATCCGGACTCACAAGGAGAGTATCCTAATCCGGTAGCAGTTACTTTAAGTGCGACTGCAGATTCAAACTTCAGCATAGTAAACACCTACTACACTATTGACGGGGTAGCACAACAAACATATTCCACTCCCTTTTCAATAACCGGCACCGGAAGCCACACTATAACATATTGGTCTGTTGATAACGCAGCTCCCTGTTGTGATAACATCGGAGTTGAAGAAACCCCGCATAAATCCCAAACGTTCACCATCAGCAATACTGCCATTGATACCTATCTTCCTGCAGGACAAAATCAAGCTGTCACCATCGGCAATGCCACCCTCACCTTTAGCGATGTAACCACAGCCGGGTATCTTGTGCAGACAACCTCGACCAACAATCAAGGCGGTGCGCTCCCGTCTGAATATAAACTACTCGGCACCTATTACGATTTAACAACCACTGCGACGTATTCCGGTTCAATTACTATCACTCTGTCCTATGATCCAACTGCGGTACACAATCAAAATCAGCTTAAGCTCTGGCACTTTGACGGAACGACCTGGAACGACATCACGACTTCTGTGGATACAGTCAATCACACGATCACCGGTGTTACTTCCTCCCTCTCGCCGTTTGCTATCGGGGAAAAAGATACTACCGCGCCAACAGTCACAAACTTCCAGCTCAACCCTTACGTGGTTGCCAATGGTAGTTCCGCAACCATTTCGGTGAGCGCACAGGATGATCTAACCGGCGTGGATACCGTATCGTATTCACTCACATCCAGTAGCGGCCAGTTGACAATCGGTGATTTAAGCTTTATCAGTCCTTCAGGCGTCTGGCAGGCAACTGTCAGTCCTACAACCGGCGTCTATGCTGTCAAAGTCACGACGACTGATTTTGCTGGTAATCAAAGCACCTCTGATAACCTCTATCTAGCAGTCTTTGACTCGTCTGCTGGCTACGTGACCGGTGGAGGATGGGTAACGCCAGCTGATGCCACCCGCGTGAGCGTCTCCTCAGGCGCAAAAACGAATTTCGGCTTTAACGTGAAATACCTGAGTAACAACTCCTCTAATCCAGATGGCAATTTTGTGCTGAACGACAAGCAAGACGAGTTAGAAGTAAAGAGCACATCGCTGGAATGGCTGACGGTTTCAGGATCAGCGGCAGATTTTCAAGGCCAAGCCACGGTAAACGGCAGCGGCAGTTACACCTTCAGAGCACATATCGTTGATGGCTCTCCGGATCAATTTGATATTCGTGTATGGGGAAACAGTAACTCCTTTGACAATCCAAACTACCGCATCGCCAATAGCCTCGGAGGTGGCAGTATTGTTATTCACCAGTAAGCACATTTATCACTACCATTCGCATCCAGATCACCGATCCTGCAAATAACAACAACGTCATCTACGACACCCAACCGGGAGCTGCAAACACCGCTACCCCCGACAACGGCTGTGACCGGCAATGTCTTGGCTCATTAAACTAACAGCAAAGTCCCCAAATCTGCTTATATCACCTCCAAGGGGAACGTCCGGACAAAATGGCCGTTCGCCTGCAAGAACCGCGCAACCCGTGGGAAGAGCCGAACTCTCACTGACGAATCACACTGACCTCGGACGCTGCTTAAACAATGACCACAGGAAGCTTCATCCCCGCTTCATAGTGGCCTGGTTCATGGCAAGCAAACTCCAATTTCCCTGGCGGGGCACTCTCCTTGAAAGTGAAATCAAGGTTCCTAGATTCGCCAGCCGAGATATCTGAGACCTCGAACAGCTTCACACGGTCAATCTCCTCTAGCGTCATCCCTGGGGTCATCGGCGGCGCAATCATGAGTTCATGCTCAATCGCCCCATTGTTCACAACGACGAAGTGATAGGGTACCCCCCTAGAATACTGCGTAAGATCGGACTCAATTTTGTACTCGGTGAGCACAATCTTGACAGTTATCGGCGCGGGGCTTGTGGCGCTAGGGCTTGTAGTTGGACTAGTTGTTCCCCCACACGCCGTAAGAATAAGAGCAATTACAAGGAGTAGTCCTTCTAATGCGGTTAAAAACCGCCAACCTGGTTGCACCATGTTCTTCATGTTCTTTTCTCCTTTGGAAACAGTGGGTAAAGCAGATTTCCCCGCTCAGTTCCTGTAAATATAAGCAGCCCGCTTCACCTCTCCCGCATGCAATTTTCCACTATAGAGGATGGAACATACATCTCACCATCCCATCACAAAATGTCGCCTCACCGTCACAAACCTGTCACAAATTTCCCGCTGCACCGCAAAAAAAGCTAGCTAGCTGGCCGTTTCGCATTATAACTGCGAGCTTTTTGCCTCATTTCTTGGTTCTTACGCAACCCGTGGGCCGGAGAAGCGGCTCACTTCATCCCCCTACCTTCTCAAAAACCTCCTTTATCTAAACTCAACATTCTGAAAAATAAGAGGAGCAGTACAAGGCTCACGTGCCTGTCTTAAAAGCGCATCTCACAATCAACAGCTCTTTATTGTGAGCCGTGACAGGTTATGAGAGTCAAACCAGAAGCGAGTAGGGAAGCGTCCGGACAAAATGCCCGTTCTCCTGTAACCACTTCGCAACTCGTGCCAGAATTCGGCTAATTCTCTCTCTTTTGTCTGTCTGACAAATAAGAATGCCGCCTGTGGGGAGGTTGTTGGCAATCTTTTGGTACTTGCCCTTGCGGGGGAGGAGGGAGGCCGGCACGAGCGCAATATTATCCAGCCGTGCGCGTCTCACGGCTTTGGGTGCTCTGACAAAATGATAGGGAAGTCGTAATTGTTTCATAAGCTGGTTTGCTCCATCGCCCGACGATTGCTCTCTTTGCCCATATGCACATACAGCTGCGTGACAGAAATGGAGGAGTGTCCCATCCATTCTTTTAATTGGAACGGGGAAACACCCTGTTCTGCTTTATAGCTTCCAAACGTGTGGCGTAACGAGTGGCAAGAGAACCGCTTCGTGATGCCGGAGAGTCTGCGGTATTTCTCAATGATCTTTTCCGCGCCCCGCCGGGACAATCCTATCCCGGTGTAGTTTAAGAAAAACTGCTGATTAAGACTCTGCTGCCTGACGCTTAGATAGTTTTTTAAGGCAAGGATAGCTTTTTTCTCCAGCGGGATCGTGCGCTCTTTGCTGCCCTTGCCGGAGACTTTGATCACTTTATTGCTCAGGTCCACATCCACCAGGGTCAGATGCACCAACTCGCTGACTCTGATACCGGTTTGGAGAAACAGTTGCAGAATGGCAAAGTCTCGCGGATTGGAGCCCGCAGTTGACAAGAGCCGGGCATATTCTTCCGGCCGTAGATAAGTTTGGGTCCGGCGCTCTTTTTTCGGCATAGTCACGCTGGCAGCCGGAGAAGTGGAGATCAACTCAAGGCTGACCAGGTATTTAAAAAGCTCCCTGATGGATGCCAGTTTCCGGGCCCGCGTGATGCCTGATCTTCCCAGGTCTGCCAAATAAGACAGATATTCAATAATGTCGGTTTTGCTGACCGTCCCCACCCGCAAATCAAGCACGGTAGTTTCTTGCAACCAGCATATAAATTGCCGGATATCGGTGGCATATGCTTGTGCGGTTAACACGCTGGCATTACGCGCGCGAAGCGAGGTGAGAAAATCGGTGAGTGCCAGGTCAAGGGTTAGTGTCTGCATAGAGTGTTGTTTTTCGTTTGCTGTTTCTGATTCCCAGTTTGCCAGAGACCGGCTTCAGAGTCAAACCGGATTTCCGGTCAAATCTGGTACACATAACTAGTATGTAACGTATTATATGGAACCGCCCGGAGAGGCTGTCAAGGGGGGAAAAGAGAGGGGTGGTACACAGAAGTAGGAGTTATGAGAAACCAGGCACAGGACGGGAATCAAATAGCGCGGCTGTCAAGGGAGAACTGCCTATAGTTATGTTTGTGCGATACAAACAGGTTGGGAGACATGAGGAAGTATAAAATAAAATGTATCGATCTTATTATGTCATGAAGTAACTAGCAATAATACTCCCAAGGACACTAATTACGAGGCCAACTATCACTCCAACAATGATAAATTTACCTATGGATTGGCGTCTCTGATACACCTTAACATAATCTCCCCAGCAGAAATTTTGAGGTGGGAAAAAATAAAGGTATGAAAAAATGCCAACCGCCAGTAAATTCGTAACTAAGAGAAATATGATAAGACCTCTTATTGGTACCATAATTAGTCCCAATGGGTGAGAGTGGATTAATGAATTATAAATAGGAGCACCTAGAATTAGGATATCAATAAATGCAAGAGCAAAAATTGAACACCAGAGCAAAAATCTTGCTGCACCTGATATCACCAATGCCTGCCTTAAATTTTTAATTCTTTCTTCTATTAAAGATTGTGTTATAGACACCCAGTTTCTATCACTTCCATTAATTTCATAATTATTTGATGCGTATACATCTTTTGAAAATTTAAGTGATATTTCATTTCTAGTACTTCTGTCATTAATTAAAATTTCAAGATCTTGTATTGCCTTTTCACCACCATTACTCTCATCAAGTACATCGTCTAGAGAAGTTTTTGAGAATGCCATCTGGTTTTTTAATTTTAAGTTAAAAGTAGTTGTGAAAGCGTTGTTTTGGGTGACTAGAGCCATTTGTTCAGTAAGTACCTTATGAATTCTTCGCAACTCTGGCTCATCTAAGACAAAGTTATTGCCGAATTCTTTACTTACTCTTATGCTCACCTTAAGAATTCCTCTCAAAAGCTATTTTCTTAACAGTGTAACAAATAAGTCAATCCTTACCAGTTTAATCATCTGGAGATGCAACTAAAAAGGATGAGGATTTATAAACTCATTGACGAGCACGCGGTATTTTTCTTGTACTTCGGCGGTCACCCAGGTAGTATTCAACTGCGGAATTTCTCCCTGTGTGTTGATTATATTGGTACAGGAGTCAAAATAAAAACCGTCAGGGGAGGCAAGAAACAACCAGGCTAGATGCCACCGCTTGGATAGTTCTTCGGCGATGTGGAGCGTATCCTCAGCGTGCCGTATTGCCCGGTATTTCACTTCCACAAAAAACACTTCCCGCTTGTCTTGGGATATGAGAATAAAATCAGGGGTTTTTCTGATGGTATCAAGTACTTGCTGTATTTGGACATCCCGATGATACTGTGCAAGGGCGGGGATTGTGTACTCATAGCCAAACGGGGTGATGGTAAATTCTCCGGCTTCTGCAAACAACAAGTGAAAGATGGTTTCTGCGATTTTGCCCTTTATCAGATTTTTCGCAAAAGAATTATTGTCCATGTCTTGAGTATAGCATGGAGGAGAGTTAGCCAAGAAACAATCAAGCGGGTTTAATAAAATAAAAGAATCAATTCTTACGGCTCATCATACGAAGGAGACGGGCGAGGCAAAAAAGATAGTAGGCTGCGACGCTTATTGAAGTCAAGGACGCTTTGTTTCAAGACTATGTGCAGTCGGGGGATAACCGAAGTTATATTTCTCACTGCCTATTCCGTTTCTCATTGTCCCTGGCTCTCGCGTCACAGCCTAGCCGGTGTGCAACTGTCAACAAATGGCACTTGCTCCTTTCTTTGGCAGGAGGGTGCTCTCTGCACCCTCTTCTTTTCTCCCCCTGACACTTCCCGCTAAACAACAGCAGGCGTCAGGAGTTGTGCTCACACTCCTTCATTGGTCTCCGCCCCTCACTCTTTCCAAGGATCCCGGGGTTGCCTTGAAAAGCCATCGATGAAGTCTAAGGCGCAGAACCGGTAGTACCAAGACTACTTTTCCCTTGCCCGCTTCCGTCTCAACACGCGACCATCAAGAAGGCTTGTAGTAAAGATACCCGCTGCATCTCACATCTTGCTCTCAAAACGAAAGATAGTCTCACATAGAGGTCACAAAAACAGAGATCCGAAAAGGATGGTTTTACGTTTCTGCGTAGCCGATGAAACCAACAACTGCATACACCTCATCACTCTTGCCATCAGGGAAGAGGTTATACCTCTGTTTCGCCGGTGAGCGTGGTAAATTTGCCGTAGAGAGCGTGAGAAGTACTTTTT
>WNFX01004058.1_pt1 | contig 14467 bp, 17 predicted proteins | sample 5400111 | NCBI WGS metagenome assembly WNFX01 (sample SAMN13153363, study PRJNA577476) | soil metagenome | isolation source: 40 cm soil or saprolite under grassland replicate 1 | place: USA:California | collected 2016-06-15 | reverse complement strand
TGGATGTGCGTGTGAGCACTGACGAGCACTCTCTCGTCGACGCCGGCGATCAGGGCCTGCATGCGAGCGCCCGTTGTCGCCGAGGTGATCATCTCCTCGTCGCTGCGAGGGGATCCGTGGCAGAAGCGGACGGCGCCGAGACCGGCCACGTCGAGGATCACGGCCGGCTCGAACGCTTCGATAGCCTGGCGCGTTGCCGACGCGTGCGCGTCGACCAGCCAACGCTCCCGCGCCGTTAGCTCGCCGCTGCCATCGCGAAGCCTCGTGGCCGCTTCGATCATGGCGCGTTCGGTGTTGCCACGAACGAAGCGGGCCGCACCTTCGAAGCGTGAGCAGAACCCGCGCACCGCCCCCCATGTCTCCTCCGGCAGGGGCCCGCAAGTCAAGTCGCCGAGAAAGACAACGACGTCGGGGCCGATGTCCAGGATCTCCGGCGCGACAGCCTCGAGCGCGACGGCATTGCCATGCACATCGGCGAGGACAGCGACGGATTCAGCTGCGAGCGCTTGGTCGAGACCGCGACCGGCCACGGCTCGACGGTGTCACGAAAACCGCGCGAGCTCCACAGATTCGCGCGCCAACGAATACCTCCGGCGCGGATCGAGCTCCGGCGCCGCTTCACACGGCCCTACGTCGACTAGCGGCCTACCAAAAGCGCGTCCCCCAGAGGCGTGCGCGAGTAGATGACGTTGCGACCCACCCGAGCGGTACGCACCAATCCCGCAGCGCGCAAAACCTTCAGGTGATCGGCGATGTTCCCCGGCGATCGATTCAATTGCCGCGCGAGGCTCGAGGTGTGGGCTCCCTCGCCGAGTGCGCCGAGGATCTCCGCGCGTGTCCCGCCGATCAGCTCTGCAACCGCGGAACGATCGTTCTTGTCAACGTTCCAGAACAGGGTTGCAACACCACGCGTGGGATAGATGAGCGTCGGCGGCCGTTCATCCGTCATTGCCACCGCGTAGGGCCAGACAAACGCCGACGGCATCAACCGCAGCCCGCTGCCATCAAGAGGAACCGTCGCCTCCCAGGTCAGATCGACCCGGAGCCGCCGCCCCTCAAGGCGAATGAGCGGCTCGAGATCCTCGAAGAGCGCGGCCAAGCCTCCGCGAGCCAGATCGCGCGAGCGGTGGAGGACGTCGCGTTCCAGGAGGTCGAGCAGCTCACGCCATGAAGGCTCGATGAGGGTTCCCCACATCGCCTCGACCGCGCTCGCGAGGCCAACGGCGGCGTCGGGCGCTCGCAGCTGCGCTTCGATCTCAGGCGCAACGGCCCGAGCACCAGCGAGCGTCAAGCCAATCTCCTCTTCAACCTGGGCTCGCGGTGTCGCGCGAACCTCGCCCAGTTCGCGCTCGATGTCGCCGCTCGTCCCCGGCGGAGTCGGTGTCAGGAAGTCGGGGTAGTAGTCGTTTCGCAGCGCGAGCAGCACCAGCAGCGCGCGCAAATCGTGTTTCTCCTGGAGCTGCTGTAGCGACGAACTGTGCTTGCGAAGCCAGGCGGTGTGGATGCTGCCCGAAAACGTGCGTGGGTTAGCGATCGCGCGGGCGAGGCGGACGACCTCACCGAGCGGGGAGATGACGAAGTGGCACCGGAGAGCGTCCGAGAGCGAGAGGACGAATTCGACCATGGTTCAGCAGGCGCGACCGCCACTCGCCGGGCCGGCGCTCTCCCCCCGATCGGTCCAACATGCGCAAAGTCGACCCCGCGGCAGACCGAGTCGGCGCCAGAACACTGTTCTCACCCGGCAAAGGTAGCCGCGCCCACAGCGGCCGCTCAAGGTGGATGGGAATCTCGCTGACCGGGCTCTCGTTCGTGTATCGGAAGGGCGTGCCCGAGCCAGGAGCGATGCGCGCGCGAGTTTCGTTCAGGAACGAATCGATTGCCGAGCTGGCCCGCTCGCAGGTTTAGCTATAGCCGCCATCCCAGTGCCAACCCACATAACAGCCTTCCGTCCCCAGCCATGATCACCTACGTCCTGACCCTCGACGATGCCCTGCGCTGTCGGTTCGCCATCTCGCCGGTGAGCGAGGTCGTGCACCTCGCGCGGGCGATGGCCAGGCCTCTCGTCTTCCGCGAGGGCGCCCATATCGCATGGCTGAAGCGCCAACGCACCGCGGTCGCCGACCTTCAGCGCGAACACGATCTCCGACCGCTGCTAACCGCCCTCGGCTCCGGGCCCTACTATCCCGACTTTCTGACACCGTCGCAGCGGCGGCCGGTAGCCGATGTCCGGGATGAGTTTGCGACGATGAGAGTTACGGGAGCAGCGGACGCACGACGCCAGATCAGTCTCTGTCTTGCGCAACTCGAGACCGTCGATCGGGACGTCGAACGGCAACTACGCGACCGCGCCGCGCCCGGGCGCTTGGTCGACCTCCTTGAGGTGCTGTGGGGTCGTCTCGTCGCTCCGGAATGGACACGCCTACAGGACATTCTCGAGCGCGACGTCCTCTACCGATCTCGTGAGCTTGCCCGCGGCGGCTTCGCCTCCTTCGTCGCCGACCTAGTGCCGTTGGTTCAACTCGATGAGCAGCGGCTGATGGTTCAGGCGAAGACCGAGGCGACCCGCGTTCTCGACGGCCAAGGGCTAACGCTGCAACCGTCGGCCTTTGTCTGGCCGTTCGCCGGCGCCATGGTCTGCCCCGCGCATCCAGCGACGCTCATCTACCCCTCCCGCGGCGTCGCCTCTCTCTTCTGGGAAGCTGACGACGAGGACGCCGCGCTTGCGAGCCTGATCGGCCCGACCCGCGCGCAGATCCTGCAAGAGCTCGAGCTGCCGAGCCACACACTCGGTCTGGCGCGACGATTCGACCGCTCCCCCGGCAACATCGCCGACCACCTCAAGGTCTTGCTGCGAACAGGGCTGGTGAAGCGTGCGCGCACCGGTCGGCAGGTGACCTACAGTCGGACACCGCTTGGAGACGCGCTCGTCGCGGGGAAGCGGCCAGGCTCTGCGGGCGGTTCAGACGCTCTACTGTACTGAAGACCGCACGGTCGCTGCTGTGCGGCGGCGCTCGGTCGTGTGTTGGTTGATCAGGTGGTAGCGAAGCTGAACCGTCAGCGCGTCGGCGACCGCGACGGTCTCGAGTTGGACGCGGCCCGCCGCTCACGAAGCCGATGTTCTGGCCCTGCGTCGAGCACGGTCGACTGGAGATACCACCGCGACTTGCCGTGTCCGGCAGCCGGCCAGTACGGGAAAACGGGAACCAATCCAGCCCCTCGGGATAGCGGACCGTTCGGTCATCCATGCCGCCGCGCTGCGCCGCGATTCTTGCGATCCAGCTGCGAACAGCCGTCCTGGGCGTGAGATCGATGCCTGCGTCCGACGCGACGTGTGTTTACGCGAACAACGAGATGTCGGCGATGGAAAGCGAGTCGCCAACGAGGAAGTTGCGCCCGGTCATCCTCATCTCGAGTAAGTCGAGGCCCTTCTCGCCGTGCTCTCGCCGCGGTGCGACCAGCTCGGGGTTACGTCCTGTCAGCATGAAGAATCGGGCAGCACCAATACCTCGGACGATCGACTCCTGCTCGAAGTGCAGCCATTGGACCACCCAGGCCCGGTCGAGGGACCCCCGGGTAAGTACTCGCTCCCTTCGCCCAAGTACCAAAGGACAGCGTTCGATTGCACGATCACCTCACCACCATCGAGTTCGAGAATCGGCGTCTCCCGCGCCGGGTTGAGGCGTCCGAACTCAGGCGTCAAGGTGTCGCCGGCAAAGATGTCGACCGGGACGCGCTCATAGGGTTGGTCGAGCAACGCCAGCAGTAGGCGCGCCTTGTAGCAATTACCGGATGCTGGGGAGTCGTAGAGACGCACTGGTTGGGGAGAGCTCCGTCCCGGGCCTGCGCCATGATTCAGACGGTCCGAGCCAACGGCAACGGATTCGGATGAGAATCTGGTCTTGGCTGAGCGATTCGTGCGCCGTCCACACGCGACCGGGCTAGCGTTGGCGGTCGGTAAGTGGTGGGCGACGAAGCCGAACAACGCGGTCACCGCCGCGAGTGGATAATCGCGCGCAGGGGTACCAAGACACAGCTCGTCCTCAAGCAGGTCTTCGCGGTCGAGGGACGGGTACGCGATCGTGCCAGCGTCGTAGCTCGAAGCGCGGTCTTCGCCGCGAGCGTGCGAGCGCCCCGCTACGGCTCCTGTTCTCCGGCGTCGAGCCACTCCTCGAACGTCGGGCCGGCGAGGGTGGCGTCCGGGCCGGGCAGCAGCGCACCCGTCTCATAGAGGTCGCGGTCCGGGTCGGCCGGGTCACTCACGCCCTCGATCCGCACCGAGTCACTGCGCCTCGCCGCGAGCAGTATCGCCATGTCGACAAGGCTTTCCTCCCGCGGACCGGCGATCTCCGGGATCGGTGCCCCGGGAGATCCTGTTGCGGGCGCCGATTCGGGGCCGGTGGCCAGGTCGGCGAGTGCCTGGGCGACGGTCCTGGCGGCGACCAGCTGTGTGCGCATCTTCGGCACGTGGCTCACTTCGCCCTGCGTACCCCACTCCACGAGCTGCGGGACGAATTCGTGGAACTGCGCCGCGCGCAGGATGCGTACCGGGATCGGGCCCGACAGCATCGCCCGCTCGTGGGCAATCTTCGCCGCGCCGTAGCCGGCGGTGAAGCGGTCGGTCCCGATGATGGACACGACGACCATCCGCTGCACGCCGGCCCCCTCGCCGACCTCGTGCAGGTTCCGGGCCGCAGTGGTGAAGAACTCCGTGGCCGCCTCCTGCTCGGGCGAGGCCCCGCTGGCCACGTCGATCACGCGCTCCACGCCCGCCAGGGCCTCCGCCAGACCCTCCCCGGTGATTACGTCCACGCCGCTGGAACGCGACATCGCGACGACTTCGTGTCCGCCGGCCTTGAGCGCGTGGACGACATGACGGCCGACCCTCCCGGTCGCCCCGGCTACCGCGATTTTCCTGCGTGCTTTCATGATCGTTCTCCTCCAGTGGTCTTCAGGTGTTTTGTTGGGCATGAGTGCCGAACATCCGCGTCCGGGTCTTGATGAGGAGGCGGCACCAGCACCAAACGCCTCATTCGTGGTGGCGGCCATGCCACCGCCGCGCTCTCCTCGACGTGCTGCAGCTGCTCCGGCGGGATCAGGGCGACCGTCGCGATCAGCCCTACCACGCTGATCCTCACGGTGACCCAGAACGCCCACCGGGAGCCGGCGGTGAACGCCCGCGGGAACCGCTTCCCCGGGCCTTGCGAGCCCCGGCCAAAGGATCCCCGTCCTGGCGGTCGCGATGAAGGAGACCGGTCTCAGCGCCGACCAGCCGAGCACCTGCTGCACGTATAGCCTCAGGAGGAACCGTAGATTGAACTGCCGGCGCCGGCCCTAGCATTGGCGGGATAGGGCTCGACGTCATTCATGTAGCCGACCTGTGCCGCGACGAGACCGAGCCAGCGTTCGATGTTCGGGTAGGCGCACACGTCGTAACCGGCCTCATTGGCGACATGGACGTAGCCGTAGACGGCGATGTCGGCGACCGTATAACGGTCGGCGACCAGAAATGGGCGTGACATGAGGTGGTTGTTAAGAAGCGCAAGCACCTCCTGACCCGCCGTGCGGCGGCGCTGCGCGTCGGCGTCGTCTGGCGCGAGGCGACCGGTGATCAGGCGGAAGCGGAGCCCCCCAGTGGCAGGGATGACATCGGTTTGCTCGTAGACAAGCCAGCGCAGCACTTGTGCACGATCGAAAGCATCGTCCGGCCACAGCTCGGTTCCTTCGGCAAGGTAGACGAGGATCGCGGCGGACTCCGGCAGGAAGCGGCCGTCGGGCAGCTCGAGTAGCGGCGTTGTTCGTGTCGGGTTTTTCTGCGCGTACTCGTTCGTCAGCGTCTCACCGCCGAAGATGTCGACCGGTATCCGCTCATAGGATTGGCCGAGGTTCGCCAGCAAGAGCCGCACCTTGTAGCAGTTGCATGAGGGCGCGTAGTCGTACAGCCTGAGTTCGCTCACACGTTCTCCCTTTCATAGATCGCGACGTCGTCGGCGAGGCGCGGGTTCACGACGTCGACGTCGGCGCCAGCCGCCCGGCCGAGCTCTGCGCCCATGGCGGCCGCGACCGCCCGTCGGCCGGTCAACACGAAGCGGAGGACCACGCCGCGTGTGGCGTAGCACGTGCGCAGAACGCGAGGGCCGCTAAGCACCGGTGCGACCTCGGCTGTCGCCCGCCAAACCTTGCGGTTGGCTGTCGACCTCGCGATGCCCGTGAGATGCCACGGGTCCCGGACCCCGACGGCGTAGCTCACTGCATGCACGTCGGGCTTAATCACACCTCACTCTCGGGCGGGCGCATCGCGCTCGGCAAGCGCTCCGGGAAACGGGGCAGCCCGTCGTCGGGGATGGGCTCCCAGGCTGCTGCGTAGTCGGTGAATTGGTGTGCGCTTGGCCGGATGCCCGGGTCGGCGTCAAGCGCTCCCATTCCGACGCTGAGTCGCCCGGTTGCTCTGGGTCGGTCGTATAGAGCTGGCTACCGCATTCAGCGCAGAAGAACTTCTCCCAGCCGTCCGGCGGCCGCCATGAGCCAATGAACTCCGCTCCTTGGACGATCTTGAACGAGCCCGGAGCCGTTGCTGCCGTCACTGAGAAGGCCGAACCTGTTCGTCGTTGGCAGCGCTTGCAATGGCAATAGAGCGACCCGAGCAAATGCTCGGTAATTTCATAGCGGACGCGCTCGCACATGCGGCCTCGCCCAGAGGCTGGAAGGGTCTATCACTCGTCACATCGGAGCTGTCCTCGTGGCTGGCCATCTCTCGAAACAGCATCACGTCCGCCCGGCCGCCGTGGCAACGCATTCGTCATGGCACGAAACAAGGAAGCAAGCACCAGTCAGCGGGTTGTGGTCGAGCACGGTCGGGAGTGTTTTGTTTGCTCAGCCCTGAGTGGCCGGAACTGCCAACTGCACATCCTCCAAATCTGCGAGAAGAGTTTTTCCTCCTGGCTGAGGCGCACGCCGGCTGGCTGGCGATATGCGCGTTGGAGTCTGGGCGGGGTAGGTCGTTTCGCGTGGTGGCGAATCTCTGGCGCTCGCCCGTCCGGCGCACAAGCATTCAGCCGCGCGCGTTGTCTGGTGCGCACGAGCGACGCCGTGCTCGGCGATCAGAGAGGGGAACGATGAGTCACGACACCTGGGTTGCGCTCCACGTCCTCGGCGTCGTCGTCTTCCTCGGCAACCTGGTCGTCACGGCTGTCTGGAAGACGCTTGCCGACCGGACCCGCGACGCGAGCGTGATCGCCTACGCGCAGCGGCTGGTCACGATCACGGACGTCTCGTTCACCGCGACCGGTGCCGCACTGATCACCCTCTCTGGCTTTGCGCTCGCCGACGACTGGGGCGGCGTCACCGGTCCCAGTTGGCTCACGGTCGGCGTCGGCCTGTTCGCGGCCGCCGGTCTGATCTGGCTTACGATCCTGATCCCGATTCAGATCGCGCAGACCCGCCTCTCCCGTCGCTTCGCGGCGACGGGGGCGATCCCGGACCGCTATTGGCGGCTTGCCCAGCGCTGGTACGTGTTCGGCGCCGTCGCCACATTGCTGCCGCTTGCGAACGTTTTCGTCATGGCGCTAAAACCCTGATGACCTTCTGGGTTGGTGGTCTTGATCTCACTCGGGCTCACGAGCATCCCCTGGGCGGGGCGCGGAAGAACAGTTCGGCCGTCCTCTCCAGGGCGCTCGACGTCGGCCTCTTCGGGCTCGGCGTCCGCGTGCTCGTCATGCGCGACGTCTCCTGCAGCTGCCTCCGCGGCGGGGCGATCACGTTGTCGCTCAAGGAGAGGGTGCAGGCCTGAATCAAACCTAATACGGGTGAAGCTCAGATCCGTGGCGCTGGGCTGATGGGGAAAATCGTCCCGTAAATCGGAGGCCTATATGGCAAAGCAAGATGTAGCAGGCATAAAGCAACTCCTTGACCGCAATATCCGGGCGCTTAACACCAAAGACATAGAGGGATTGCTCGCCAACCAGCAGCCGGACGCTGAGCTTGTTATTCCTGGAGGGGTTACTCTACGCGGACACGAACAGGTAAGGCAATACACTGAAGCTCTTTGGGCGGCGTTTCCAGATGGCTCATTTTCCTTCGCAGGTCAGGTTTTGGCCGAGGATGCAGCGGCGGTTGAGCTTGTGTTTATGGGCACGCACACTGGTCCGCTGGCCACACCCAATGGTGTGATCCCGCCGACGGGAAGGCGTGTCACTCTTCAGTCGGCGTCAATCCTGCGATTCAAGGAGGGGTTGATTGCATCGGAACACGCTTATCCCGATCAGCTTGACTTCATGACGCAACTCGGCTTGATGCCTGCTGCTCCCGGCCCCACCAGCGGACTCTGATGGACGTCTACCCCTCGCTCACGTATCGAGATCTCGAGGCTGCGCTCGAGTTTCTCGAGCAGGCCTTCGGCTTGGAGCCGGAGGTTCTCGGCGCCGACGAGCAGGGAGCTATTCGCCATGCTGCCGTGAGGCACGGCGCGGGGTTAGTACTGCTCCAGCCTGACCTACCCGACCAGCTGCACGGGACTCATCTCGGCCAGGGATGGGTATACGTCGCTGTGACGGACCCGGACGGTCACTTCGAACGCGCCAGGGCCGCCGGGGCCACGATGCTGGGAGAGCCTCACGATGCCTTGGAGGGTCGGATGCGCGGCTACAGCGCGCGTGACCTTGAGGGAAATCTTTGGAGCTTCGGCACGGATCGGCCCGGCCGGTAGAGCTAGCTGCGTTTCACGACGCGATACCGCAGGTGCGTGGCCTTTGACCCCTCGGTCACTCGGGGCGCCTCCAGCTGGATATGGTCGTCGCCAAGGTTCTCGAACAAGCGGCTGCCGGCGCCGAACAATACCGGTACGAGGTGCACGTGGATCTCGTCGACGAGCCCGGCACGGATGAGTTGCTGACCGATGTCGCCGCCGATGATGTCGACGTCCTTTTCATCCGCGGCGGCTCTTGCTTGTTCGACGGCTTCCTCGGGACTGTCGACGAAGGTGTAGACGCCTCCGTCGGGTACCTGCTCGGGCTTGGCGTGAGAGACGACGAACAACGGAGTGCGGATTGAACCGCTCGGTCCATCTGGGCCCCACCAAGGCACCGACAGGTCGTAGGTGCGCCTGCCGGTGATGCCCGCCCCGACGCTGCTGCTCATCTCGGCGAGCACGTTCGCGCTGCGCTCGTCGCCGGCGTCGAACGCCCACTCGTGCAGACGCTGGCCGCCGTCTCCCATCGGCTCCTCGGGCCGAACGCCCGACGCGGCCATGTAGCCGTCGAGCGACATACTCATGTCGAAGATCACCTTCGTCATCTGAGTCCTCCTTCGTTGTGCATGAGCTGCGACGGCTAGCTTGCCTTCGTGTAGGTGAGGTTGAAGTCGTGCTTCCAACTCGAGGCGTCGCTGCACGATTCCCAGTGGCCGGCGATGGTCTTGTCGTCGTCGCTGAACGTGCCCGTGAAGCGCTGCGAGAGGTCGAGCGGCGTGAAGTCGCGCCTCTCTCTCAGCAGCGTCCAGACGCCCTCGCTCAAGGTCATTGCGTAGACGCGCGCAACGCCTCGCGAGTCGAAGTAATGCTGGGTGTACGCCTGGCTGTCGGGATCGAAGCCGATGATTGCCGAGCTATCGGGTACGTCGGGATCCGGGAACTCTTCATACTGAGTCAGGAACTGTCCGCCCAGTTCCCACTCGAATAGGGCACGTCCGACCACAACACGCCCCGCTATCGAGGCAGGCGCAGCGAGCGGAAAGGACGCCTCCATCCTCCACTCGCCAATGAAAACGTTAAGACGCTCCAGCGCCGCCTTTCGAGTCGCTTGATCCATCTGCATGCTTCCCTCCTAGCGGAGCGGTGATCTACAACCTCGCCAGCTGGGACCGCGCGGCGACACGCCGCCCAAGGACAGGCACATGCCAACAACTAGCCTCCGCATCCGCTCTTCTGCGATCCCGCCGGTGGTATTCGTGATCTGCGTGGGTTCAGCCTGCGCGGCTGATGCTCGCGTTACGCGCGACGGGGCGCCAGTGATTCGTCACCAGCCGAAACGAGTCCGGCCTTCGGATGATCCAATCGGCTCGCGTCGCCAGCTCGGGAGCTGTTGGCCGTCGAGTACGCGCTGAGGCTGAGCCCCGGGGTGGACGATCGGCGAACGCCGCTACGGGCCGATCGAATGGATCTAGCCGAGCGGAAGCGCCACATTGGCGCGCCCGTCTAGCTGTGGCCGGCGTGTGAGTCGCGCGGCGGCAACAGCGAGCCTGCTGGAAGCACGACGATGCTGTCGCCCTCGATCCGGGACACGATCGCCTCGCGAGGGCCGTGACGCCACTCGTCGCTTCCGTAGAACGCGTCCTGGCTGCGCTGCCGCTCCTCGAGGCTTGGGTACGAGCGAATCAGATAGTTGGAGTCGTCGTCGTCCAAGGACGGACCGAACGCGACAACGTCGACTCCCCAGCGCTGCAGCATCGGCACCGATTCCTCGACGACGGTGCGATGGAACTCCGCGCCGGATCCTGGCCTGAGTTTGTAGGTGCGGATCTCGACGACAGCGGACATTGCTACCTGCTCCCGCTCCATCCGATGGGCCGATTATGCCGGCAACGTCTGGATGTGATTGACCAGGAGCGATCTTGTGTCGGCTGCCGCTCTCCAGGGCTCGCCCCTATCGCGCGTCGCGCGATCCATCTCTTCGATGTCCCCCAGGCCGTCCATCGCCTTCTCACAGTGTCCGAGGGTCGCTCACGGGAACCGTCTCGCGAAGCAACGACGAGGGCGACGATGGACACGGCGCCGGGCCGATCGCCGGTTCGCGCGCTTGGGCGGGTGCGGGGGCTGCGACCCGAAGAAGCAGGCCGCCGAGCACGGCCGCGCCGAGCGCGAACATGGCTCCGACAAGGAAGGCTGCGTGGTAACCGCCGGTGAGGGCGACGAGTGACCGATCGCCCGAGTCGAGCAGGTTGTCCGTGCGCGAGGCGGCGAGGCTGGCGAGGACGGCGAGTCCGAGTGCGCCGCCCATCATGAATGACGTGTTGACGATGCCCGAGGCGAGTCCGGATTCGCTCGGCTCGACGTCGCTCATGGCTGCGAGCAGGACCGGGTTGAACGCCACACCGGCGCCGAAGCCAAGCAGGACCATGCTCGGCAGCACATCGACGGCAAAGGTGCCGTCCACCGGAGCGCGGGCCAAGAGCGCGAGCCCGACCGCCGCCAGCAGTAGTCCGGTCGCAAGCGGCGGCCTGATGCCGAAGCGCAGCACGAGCTTGGCGGAAAGGCCGAGCGAGAGGGCTCCCATGATGAGGTTGGCCGGCAGGAACGCGAGACCGACCTGGAGCGGGCTGTAGTCGAGCACCAATTGGAGGTAGAGGGCAGAGAGGAAGAACCACGCGAACATGGCGGCCGCCCAGAGCACGCCGACCACGTTGGCGATTGAAACGTTGCGCAGCCGGAAGAGCCGCAGCGGCACGAGCGGCACAGCGACGCGACCCTCGATGGTCAAGAAGACCGCCACGAGCGCTGCGGCAGCGGAGAGCAGGCCGACCGTCTGGGTGGAGGCCCAGCCGGACTCGTTGCCGTTCACGATCGCGTAGACGGCGATCATCAACGACGCGGTCACCGTCAGCGCGCCGGCCACGTCGAGGCGGCCGGTCGCGTGGCCGCCCCCGCCCGGCAGCAGGACGAGGCAGAGGGCGAAGACAGCGATCCCGATCGGGATGTTGACGAGGAAGATCCAGTGCCAGTCGAGCGTGTCGGTGAGAATGCCGCCGAGCAGCACGCCGATGCTGCCGCCGCCTGCCGCGACGAAGCCGAAGACGCCCATCGCCTTCGCGCGCTCGTCGGGCTTGGTGAACAGGTTGATAATCAGCGAGAGCGCGAGCGCCGACACAACCGCGCCGCCTAGACCTTGCACCGCCCGCGCCCCGATCAGGGCTTCCTGCGAGTTCGCCAAGCCGCAGCCAAGCGAGGCCAGCGTGAAGAGCGAGATGCCGATCAGGAACAGCCTGCGATGGCCGAAGAGGTCCCCCAACCGGCCCCCGAGCAGAAGGAAGCCGCCGAAGGTCAAGAGGTAGGCGTTCACGACCCAGGCGAGCGACGTCTCCGCGAAGCCGAGATCCTCCCTGATCGACGGGAGCGCGACTCCCACGATCGTCACGTCGAGAACGATCATGAGATCGCCAAGACAGAGCACCACGAGCGCGAACCAGCGCCGCCTGTCATCGTCGTTCATCTACCCGGGCACTCCGCCGCCGCCGTAGTCGTCGTTCATCGAATCCCCCTCGGTCGCATCGCAACTCCCTGCTCTAACCAATGCAGGTTGATTCACGGCCGCGCGGGCCTGCTGCCGAGACAGCTGCGCGGGCGCAGGAGACCCAGAGACAGGTCACGATCTCACCGCCAAGTGGGTAGCCCAAGGGGCGGCGAGATGAACTCCTGAATCAGCCGCGGCGGCAGATCATCGTAAGCTGCGTCGAACTTGACAATCGCGCACGATCACCATCGCAGGGCCTGCCGCGCAAGAGATTCTTGCTCACCCGAATCCGCTAAATCGACATCTGGAGCTCTCGAGCCTTCTGCCCCCTCGCCGCCGCAGGTGTCAGGCGGGTTGAGCTCCCACTCGCGCCGAGATCACGCGCGCGACGATCGGCAGCGCGAACTCGTCATCGTCCGCGTAGCGCCGAACGCCTTCGACTATCGCCTCCCGGATCGCCTCCAGCCGCTTCGGTGGCTGCGCGTGGAGCACGCCGGCGACGCGGACACCAGCACGCATGTGCGCCTCGAACAAGAGCTCGGCCGTGGGTATGCGCCAGATCGCTGTGACCGTGTCGGCCCGAAACGAGTCCAGGTCGAAGCCCATCTCCCCGAGCACGCGACGGGATTCGTCGAGATCAGCGAAGCGGTACACGGGCGGACCCTCCGGCAGCTCGACGGGCACCGCATGCGCCCTGATCGCAGCGTCGACGATCTCGTCCGCGGCATGGCCCTCGGCGACCCAGACCGTGAACGCGAACCGGCTCCCCGGGCGGAGCACGCGGCGCGCCTCTCGCAGCGCGGTCTCCGGCCGAGAGACATGGAGGATTCCAAAATTCATCGTGCCGGCGTCAAAACATGCGTCGGGAAATGGAAGACGCTGGGCATCGCCCTCGACGAACTGGAGGCCGGGGCACCGTCGTCGAGCCCGCTCGACCATCGCGGCCGCGACGTCCAGCCCGACGGGCTCCGCACCGCGCACCGCTGCCGCCTCCGAAACGAATCCCGGCCCGCAGGCCACGTCTAATAGACGTGAACCTGCGTGCACGCGTGCGGCGTCGAGGAGCGGCTCGACGAAGAGCTCCGTGTCCGTCCAGCACTCCTCGTAAGACGCTGCGGCCCGTTCCCAGCCGGTGCGCTCGAACTCCCGGAACGCGTCGGTGCTCACGGGTGGGCCAACTTCAGGCCGACCGGCGTTGCCGATAGCGACAACACAGTCGGCATAACGCTCGACCTCGGCGACCACGATCGGAGCCAGGGTCGCCGCAGAGGCAATGTCACGGTCCTATCGCATAGCAGAATGCGGCGACAAGGACCGTCGCTCACGTGTTCCTCCCTAGTGGTGTAAACGAAGCGGTTGGCTCCGCATCTCGCTCAGCTCCATGTACTTCCGGTTTCGCGGCGACCTTCAGCTTCGACTGGGTCTCGGGCTGCTGGCTCAGGCCCAGGCGCAGGTGTCGGATCGCCGGCAAGCAACGCATCGCCGAGAGCGGTACGTGCATACAAGACGTGGCGTCCGGCGCGCGCTCGTGCAATCAGGCCGCTGTTCCGAAGAACGGCGAGATGATCTGCAATGTTTCCGGCCGACCGCTCGAGCTGTCGGGCTAGCGCCGTCGTGTGCATCGGCTCGGTCATCGCCTTCAGGATCTGGCTCCTGGTCGCTCCGATCAGATTTGGCAGCGCAGCGTGATGATCTTTCTCCGTCCCGAAGAACAAGGAAGCGACGCCACGGGCCGGATAGAACAGCGTGGCCGGCCCCGGCGCATCGAGCACCATGGCCACACGCGAGCAGATGAAGGCAGAAGGAACAAGCAACAGCCCGCAACCGTCGAGCAGACGTGTCCGATCCAGATCCTTGTGAACGAGCAGGCGTCGCCCTTGGAGAGTCACGACCTGCGCCAAGTCGGCGAAGACAGATGTGAATCCGCCACCGGCAAGGGCACGCGAACGATAGAGGATGTCGCGTTCCAAGACGTCGCGTAGGCGCGGCCACGACGGCGCGATGAGCGCCTCCCAGACGTGCTTGATCAGATTGGCTAGCACCTCGCCCGAACGCGGCGACCGCAGCAGCTGGACGACATCGGATGCCACCAACGGACGGCCGCTCAGGCACCGGTCGATCTCGGCCTGGACGCGCGATCGGGGCGTCGTGCGGATCTCCGCCAGCTCCGCCTCGATCTCGCCGAGTGATGCCCTGGGCAGCGGCGTCAAGAACTCTGGCGTGTAGCCCGCCGCGGGGAGCAACGCAAA
>WNFX01006613.1_pt1 | contig 14468 bp, 11 predicted proteins | sample 5400111 | NCBI WGS metagenome assembly WNFX01 (sample SAMN13153363, study PRJNA577476) | soil metagenome | isolation source: 40 cm soil or saprolite under grassland replicate 1 | place: USA:California | collected 2016-06-15 | reverse complement strand
CTGCGAATTTACCGCGGGCTCCACCGCGGTCCTGCCCGAGAGGCGGGTCGACATGCAAGTCCCACGGGTATCGCCAGCGCCGATTTTCATTCGCTCCTGCTGCGACGCTCTCCGCCCGAGCAGCGGTGGCAGCCCGGGGCCGAGCCAGGACGGATCCGCTCCCTCGATTCCCATGAGGCGGATGCTGCGTGCCTCGAGTTCCGCGATCAGCCACTCCCGATAGGTCGAGGACAACCGGTCTCCCGGCGAAAAAACCTTCGGAACGTCGAAGCCAGCCATCCAACTCCCCAAGCCAGTCAGCAATGGGCAGCTCCCGGGCAAGCGCGAACGCCAAGAAAGAGCGACCGCGAAAACGAAACGAGTGCCCAGGCTGAGCTACGCTCGACACGCGCCCCTCCACGATTGGTCCGCCAAATCGACTGTCGCCATACCAGCCAGGGTATCTGCCTCCCTGCTGGCTGGTTTCCGTGAGCCGTTGCCGTGCTGCGGGCCGGGAAATCACCGATTCTGATCATTGATTACACACCTTTCTCCCCGAGTGTGCCCGAACTGTTGGCCTATGCGCACGTAATTCGCGACCGCTTGAATGCTCCCTGCATCGATGTGCCGTTCCATGACGAAGAGGATGCGCGCCCTGAACCCTGCACTCCTAAACGATGCTCGGCATAGAATGACGCCCGAGCGGCAGCCCGATGATCACTCCGGGAGAGCACCGGATCGAAGGACGGCTCGTCGCAATCTTCGCGGCGGATGTTGCCGAGAGCGCGCTTAGTCCGTCGGCTTGGTCGTGTCGGTCGCCGCTGCGGTGACCGCTTCGCCAAGTATTCCTTGGCCTGATCCGACAGCACCGGCATCTGCGCCTTCACGAACTCGGCCTGGAGTCGCATCATTTCTTCGACGGTCTCCGCGCGCGCCAGCTTCTGGGCGAAGTCAAACGAGGTCGCGACGTTCTGTTCGGCGAAAGCCATGGCCTTCCTGCCGACATCCTTGGCGCCCGCCTGGGCTAGCGTAGCTTGCTCCTCGATCTCGGCGGCAGCTTTCTGGGCGGCGGCGATAAAGCCGTCGAACGCTTTTTTGGCATCTTCGAGGCTCTTCTCGGCAACTTGGCGCATTTCGGTTGGGATTTCGAAATTCGACATTGGGTCGTTGACCATTATCGTCTCCATGATTTCGCGTTATTGACTGGTATCCAGGCTCGCAGCCGTCGACTTGTCAACCAATGCTTCAGACCGTCAAATCTGCCGTGGCAAAAAGGGCAAAACAGGGGGGCGGGGCAGCTCACCATCTGTGGCGTGATAACGGGAACGAATGCGAAAGCGAACCGGCGGCCGATCCCTCGTGTCGGAGCTCGAAGTGATGGATGAATTATTGGCCCGTGCTATCAAGGCGTATTACGTTGCGCGCAGACGGGAAGGGACAATTGCCGACCAACCTAACATAAGCAATTCCGGCACGGAGACACAACGGCAAGCGTTATATCGTGCTCCGCAACAGCAAGGGAACTCTGGCGGTTTACCGTGTTCGCCGCGATGGGGGTCTGAAGATACTCAAGCGATGGCCGGCGATTCTGAATATCTGGTGACAAGCCGGGCCCGAGCATCGAGACAGCAGTTCTCGGGCGGCCGCGGGAGATCGGCCAAATGGATCGTTGGTTAGGGACTGCCCTCACCGCTGCGGACGGGAGACGCAGGGAGATACGCGTTGTGGACGCACGACCTGTGGCCGCAGGACCGATCCTGGGGAGTCGCGGGGTCTCCGCAGTGCGCCGGTGCCGCGTGGTCTTGCGCGCACTATCGTCGTCGCGGTCACGCATAAAGATCGAACAGGAATACTCGAAAGCCGGAAGTCCGGATGGCAGATACTGTTGTAAAAAGATTTTTCGCGTCCGCTCCGTGATTAAGCACGCGGCTGACCCTGGTTATGTTGGCCACCCGGTTGCGAAATGCCGTGCAGCGCCTTTGCTGTCTTTGGCAAGGAACCTTCCGTCGCGAGATTGGCGAGCGAGACAATGCCGACGAGGCGCTTGTCGCGGTTCATGACGGGCAGACGCCGGACTTGAAGCTCCGCCATGTTCTCTGCGACGTGAGCAACATCCTCGTCCTCGAAGCAGTATTTGACCTCGGCACTCATTGCGTCGCGGACTTTGGTGTCCGGACCCTTCCCCTCGGCCACAGCCCGGATCGCAATGTCACGATCAGTGATCATCCCGACGAGCTTATCATTCTCAGTGACCGGTAGTAGCCCAGCGTCGATCTTCTTCATTAGGGCGGCTGCGCCGCGAATCGTGTCATCTGGTTTGATTAGCTGCACGTCTCGGCTCATGACGTTACTGATCTTCATCGCTTGTCCTCCTTTATTATCTCGTTCACGAAACGCTCGGCCATGGGTTCTGTTCACTATAAAGCTGAGGTGATTCCGCACTATCGCGGACCAAATGCCGTCCCCATCATGCACATTCGCTGCAGTGCAAGAACAAAATTCCGCTTTTCTTTCGTTCCGCGAACAGCCAAAGCGTGGCGAATGTGGGTGTCGAGTAGCCGACACTACCAAACTACCAATGGCGACCCCCCGGACTCCCTACGCCAGATCGCACAAGAGGCACCAAGCCGTGTGTGCGGCAATCCGCTGCATCTCAGTGCAAATACTCTTTTGATAAGGCGTCAGTTTGCCAATCCGCTTACGGACAACCAGCGGAGGGCTCGGCCCCCCAAGTTGCCAGGCGCGCTTCGGCTGGCTGAGCGGCAAGCGGATTAGCGATTGGAACGGATGAGGGGAAGCCCAATGGATAGCACCCGCAGTTATCGCCACTTGGCCTTCCAATGCATGAAGTTGGCGGAGGCGGTAGACGATCCAGTCACACAGGACCAGTTGGTGCAGCAAAAAACCCCCGGACTTACGCAACGAACCGGGAGCTTCAGGTTACTTGCCAACCGGTGACCCGAACTACGATGGGTGTCTTGTCGACGCGGAGGACCCGGACCGCGGGCTGAAGAGGATGATAATGGCACTCCTATTGACTGAATAAGCGACGGCAGGCGAGGGATCGCGCCAATATGGGAAAAGTTGCCCGCCCGAGGTAACCCGACCCCAAGCAACTGCCGCTTGAGTCCCGTCTGTCACCAAGATTTTGACAGTAGCTCCGCGGGGGCTACATCATGCGTCCAACCCCGTAACGGCCAAGGTGCGGTGGCGTTTCCGAGGTGAGTGATGGCGGAAGAGTTGCACGTATTGTTCGGCAGCGGGCAGGTCGGTCAGCCGCTGGCGCGGATTCTCTTGGCGCGCGGCAAGCGCGTGCGGATCGTGAAGCGTTCAGCGGGTGGACTGCCGTATTGCAGGGAGATGCCACGGACCTGAATTTTTTGGCAGAATGGTCTGAGGGTGTGATGTCGCCCGCCCGGCCATGTGTGGCCGCAAAATTCGCCTGTGATCTTGCCAACACAAACCCTGAGAAGCCGCCCCGCTGATAGGGTTCGCGTGTCCCAGCGTGAGCTGGGCAACATCGTCGGAGCGGCACGAGAGAGCGTCAATAAATGTCTAAGTGAATGGCAGCGGTCGGGTTGGGTGCACATCGAGCGAACATCAATCACCCTCTCGGATCGGACTATCCTTGAGCAAGTCGCGAATCAGGTCTGATAGGCGGGTGGAATAGTCTGATCTCGTCCCGGTCACGATGGCAGGGGTGGCACAGTGGCAAGGAAGGCCGGAAGCGTCTTTTCACCCTCACCCTGCAGTTACCTTGTGGAAGTAACCCGTCCTCTTGCCTCCAGACAGCCATGATCATCAAACCCCAAGAACCTACAGATGCGGCGCACGAGGTGATGAGAGCCAGCAGGCAAAGTAACGGGAGCGCACGAAAACGGCGCTAGGGTAAGATGGTGCGGTGTTTTAATATGAAGGTACCCGGCTCTCACGGGTCCCGGAGATCCGGCTTGAGGTACCCACTGAACAGAAAAATAAACGTCGCTGGGAGCATCGGGACCCGCATCTCCGCTCCGTACAAACAACATCAGAAGGAGCCCCGATCGGTCATCGCGGATGCGAGAAATAGGCCACATCGAGGTGGGGTAGGTTGTAGATGCCGAGCAAGGAATCTTGAGTGCTCACGTTTTTAATTTTCTGGCAGTGTCTCGGACGGGTTCAACACCTTGGCGCGCGTGTTGCGCATTGCGGTGCTCACCTTGTTTGCGAGTGTGGCGAACTCCTTCAGGTGCTCGCCCATTTTCTTTCCGTTCGCTCTTAACTCGGTCGCGAGCTGCTGAGCTTCTTTCAAGATATCAGCCGCAATGTCCACCGCGGCTTGTGCGGCTGACTCAATGTCCTTCGCCGTTGTCTCGCTCGCTTCTATGATCGCAAGCGCTGAGATGTTGCCGATTTTCTCGATACGCTCGGCTGCGGTGATCTCCGGCATCTCACCGCCACCGTTCGCGCCATTGCTAGTGAAATTGCGCAATGCTGTTTCGACCCCGCGTTCAACCTGACTCAAATCGCGGTGACGTATTTCTGTCATGACAGCCCCCCGTTCGCTTTCCCCCCGAGACCTGGCACTCGAGAGCGTGCAGTAGTCAGATCCGGAGTCAAGCTCCGCGGGCTCGTTATCCCCGCTCTTCACCCTTGCTTGCTTGGGGTCGAAACGGCGTGGAATGGCGGCATCGCCGGCCCCTGCATGGTAACCGCGCAGATCCCATGGCGAAAGATCCATGTCTTGCGCGACGAGCCCCAGATCGGTGCGGAACTGATGAAGTTCAGCGAGCTCATTGCGCGGTCTGCGACAGTTACGCCACTACCCGAGGAGGCTCTCCAGGTGTTAGCGAGCCGCTGGGTTCCCGCCCTCGCTGAGCAATGTGCCTGCTGATCCATTCTAGAACCAACATTTCCTAGCGCCCTCCCAGCCATGAGCGCCTCTGCGAATTGTTACATTGCGCGACGGAGCCACTTCAGCAAGGTCGCTCGAGGATCCCGTGTGGAGCACCTCGAGTGCCTGGTGAGTGCCATCGGTCCGAGATCGCGGCCCAGATGCGAGAGGCGAGGGGAGAGGCGAGACTCGCAATAGTCGACCATTGCGGAGACGGCGTGCAGCGCTTAGGGTTGTGATCGTGTAGGGGCAGGGGTCATAACGGAGCACTCTTCATGAGTGCAACCGCAAAGATCGGCAACGTGGCCCCGGCGGAGACGAAGGGCGCCTGGGCAGCGGCTGCCCTTGCGTCTATGGGCGTCGTTTTCGGCGATATCGGCACGAGTCCGCTCTACACGCTCAACGTAGCGGCCAAAGCCGTGAGCCCGGCTGGACAAGTGACAGCAGAGGCGGTGCTGGGCATCGTTTCTTTGATCTTCTGGTCTCTCATCCTCGTCATCTCCATGAAGTATGCGATCTTGATCATGCGCGCCGACAATCACGGTGAGGGCGGCATTCTGGCGCTTCTCGCGTTGATTAGTCCGCGTCGTGCCAAGCAGAGCCGACGGCGAGCCATCATGGTCATCATCGGCTTGCTCGGCGCGACCTTGCTGTACGGTGACGGCGCCATCACGCCGGCCATCTCTGTTCTGAGCGCGATCGAAGGCATCAAGGTTTATGCTCCGCAGTTGGATCACGTTGTCGTACCCTTAACAATCGGTATCTTGGTAGTTTTGTTTGCTGTCCAGAACAAGGGTACTTCCTGGATTGGCGGCATATTTGGTCCCATTATGCTGGTATGGTTCTTTGTAATCGGCCTGCTCGGGGTTTACGGTATTGTGCGGGCCCCCGCCGTTCTCGCCGCGTTGAGCCCTCTGCCAGCAATCAGCTTTTTGTGGAACGCCGGCACATTGGCTCTGACCGTGATTGGAGCGGCTTTTCTTGCGGTCACAGGCGGCGAGGCATTGTACGCGGACATGGGTCACTTCGGTCGGTTCCCGATCCGCGCCGCGTGGTTCGGCGTGGCGCTGCCGGCGCTCACGCTCAACTACTTCGGTCAAGGGGCGCTACTACTGTCGCAGCCCGGCGCTGTCGATAACGCTTTCTACCAGCTGGCCCCGGAATGGTCGCATTATGGTCTGGTGATCCTGGCAACGCTTGCTACCGTCATCGCATCGCAAGCGATCATCACCGGGGCGTTTTCGCTGACACAGCAGGCCATCCAACTCGGTTTCCTGCCACGCATGAATATCGTTCACACCACCGGACACGAGATCGGCCAAATTTACATTCCCTTCGTGAATTCCGCGTTGGCAGCCGCTACTCTTGTGGCCGTCATCGGCTTCGGATCTTCCGACGCGCTGGCCGGTGCCTATGGTATTGCCGTTTCGCTGTTGATGGCGATCACGACGCTAATGGCGACATTCGTTGCTCTGCATTGGAAACACAGTCCCCTCATCGTGTACGCCGTGAACGGCGGATTGCTGGTGATCGATTTAGTGTTTTTTGCATCGACCTCGACGAAACTCCTCGAGGGTGGCTGGTTCCCGCTGCTTCTCGCCGCGATTATCGCGTTTCTCATGCTCACCTGGCGGAGGGGTGAGGAGATCATGGACAAGGTTCGGCTGGAGATTCGTTTACGCATGAAAGAGTTCATCGAGCGGGTCAAGGCGGATCCGCCGTTTCGCATTCCCGGCACGGCGGTCGTCCTCGGCCGCATGACGAAGGGCGTGCCACTGGCACTGACCCAGAATTTGCATCACAACCACGTACTGCACGAAAAAGTATTGCTGGTCGCCGTGACAATGACGGAAACACCGCGCGTATCGGATGAAGAGCGGGTCGAGGTCACAGCGATTTCAGACGAGGTCACGCGGGTCGAACTGCGCTTCGGCTTCATGGAGCAGCCAGACGTCCCCAAGGGACTCGAATTTGCGGTGGGCCGTGGACAGGTTGCCAAATATGACCTGCAGCGAGTGACCTACTACACCGGTCACGAGACAATCATTGCTAGAGGACGCGTGCCGGGTCTGTCGCGTTGGCGGGAGCGATTATTCGCGTTGATGCATCACAATGCTCAACAGCCAGGCGCGTATTTTCAAATTCCGAGCGCGCAAATTGCTGAAATAGGCATTGAATTCGAGATTTGATCGAACTACTCCCGTCGCCGCTCAGCGCGCTCGCCAAGCAGGTTTCCTCACTGCTTTCGGGTCCACGCGCTGAGCGCACCGAGCCGCGGCACTGCGGGGTCGCGCTTATCTCGCAATTTGGGAGTTGGAGCGCCAGAATGGGCGTTGGCGAACTACTGTCGGGAGACATTCGGGACATGGATTCCACATTCCCTGCATCTCACGAGGAGACGGTTCACCGGGCCTCATCTGCCGTTACGATGATGTGACGGCCCGCAACCGCGAAAATCCTGGAATTCGTGTGGTGGTGCATCGCCGCCCCCAGGTCCAGACAGCTGGCGGATTGTCTTTTGCTTGCCAATTGTTCTAGTCACGCGTGGCAGTTCAACGAGGCCGCCTCAGCCGGGAAGATCCTCGCACCTGCCAAGACGCTCGAGGAAATGCATCGGGTGGTCCTTAACGATTACGTTGATGCGACGCTCGCAGCTCTGTTCGTTGTGGTGGTGTTTGCAATGACGGTCTATGGCCTGATTGGCATTCGACGAGCTTTGGGAAATTCCAGGGTCACGCGATCGAGGTCGGCGCCGCCGGGCCCGTGCCGGGAGGGATCCATGCCTGACATTCTGACGCTCAAGGAGTGAACCTTCCGGACCGCCCGCCTCATGGTCGGCATCCCCGACTATCAGGCTTATGTGGAGCACCGGCGCATCTTTCACCCGGACCAGCCCATACGAGGAGTTCTTCCTGGAACGCCAGAATGCCCGTTACGCAGTGGGGAATGGCAGGTTCCGAGGTTGCTGCTGAGCGGCAAGGCTTTTTGCCCTTTGGACCAAATCGTGAGCGTCTCTCGTCGCGCCGACACCAGTTGGTTTAGCGACCAATTGAAAATGGAGTGGGTACGATAGGAGGATGGCGGATAACCGCCGCGCTGCCGCTCAAGACACAGGTCGCGGCACGCGCCGATAGCGCCGATAAACAGGTGACCACATCTTCAGCCGAATCCGCGTTTCGATCTCGTCTCGGGTCGTCATCTGCGCGAGACCCTCGGCCTGGGCCTGAGCCGCAACCGCCACTGCAACCCGATATGAAACTTCGCGCAGCTCGCTGACCGGCGGCAGAAGGTTGGCGGTCGGATCGAGCCGCGCGGGCGAAGCCTCCGCAAGTGCCCGCGCGGCCGCCATGAACATGCCGTCGCTGATGCGCCGCGCCAGCACGGCCAGTGCGCCCAGGCCGACGCCCGGGAACACATAGGCGTTATTGGTCTGGTCAACCTTCCTGTACACACCGTTGGTCAGGACTGGCGGGAACGGGCTGCCGGTGCCGATGATGGCCTGTCCGTTGGTCCAGGCGAGAAGGTCCTCGGGCGTGGCCTCGCACCGCGACGTCGGGTTGGAAAGCGGGAAAATGATCGGGCGTTTCACCGTATCGGCCATGGTGCGCACCACATCGTGCGCAAATGCGCCCGGCTGACCCGAGACCCCGATCAGCACGGTCGGACGACCGTTTCGCGCCACGTCGAGCAGCCCGATCCGGTCCGGGTGTTCGAGCCGCCAGCCTGCAATCTCCGCACGAGACTGCACGAACGGCCGCTGGAAGGAGAGAATTCCGGGCATTCCTTCGACGAGAAGCCCTTCACGATCGATCAGAAAGAAGCGCGAACGGGCCTCGTTTTCAGCAAGGCCATCGGCGATTATGGCGTTGAGTAGAAGCGAGCTGATGCCCGATCCCGCCGACCCCGCACCAAGGACGGCAATCCGCTGATCCTTCAGCGATTCACCGGTGACATTCACGGCAGCCAGCAGAGTTCCGGCCGCGACCGCGGCCGTGCCCTGAACGTCGTCGTTGAACGTGCAAAGCCGGTCGTGGTAGCGCTCCAGCAGCCGTGTTGCATTGTTTCGCGCGAAATCTTCCCATTGCAGCAACACGTGCGGCCACCGCTCCATGGTCGCCGACACGAAGGCCTCGATGAAGTCGTCATAAGCACTCCCGCGTACGCGCTCGTGCCGCCAACCGACATAGACCGGATCTGATAAGCATTCTGGATTATCAGTCCCCACGTCGAGCATGATCGGCAACGTGCTCGCGGGATGCAGGCCACCGCATCCGGTGTAGAGCGCCAATTTGCCGATCGGAATACCCATTCCGCCTGCGCCCTGGTCACCCAGGCCGAGGATGCGCTCGCCATCCGTGACGACGATGGCCTCCACATTGTCGAAACGCGCGTTGGCCAAAATACTCCGGATGCGGCCCTGGTGGGGGACGCTGAGGAAGAGGCCGCGCGGCTTGCGAAAGATGCGACTGAATTGCTGGCAGCCCAGGCCCACCGTCGGGGTGTAGACGATCGGTAGCATTTCTGCGAGATCGCGCACGAGCAGTGCGTAGAACAGCACCTCGTTGGTGTCCTGCAGACCGCGCAGGAAGACATAGCGCGCGAAATCGTCGGGCAATTGCCGGAGCGCCTGAAGCCGGCGACCCACCTGCTCATCGAGCGTCGCCACGCTAGGCGGCAGCAGTCCATGTAGCTCGAAGTCGCCGCGTTCTTCCTCGGTGAACGCCGTCCCCTTGTTGAGTAGCGGATTGTTGAGGATGTCGTAGCCCGACAGATCCGTCTCGACGGTCGTTGCCAAGCCAACCATGAGAGGGTCCAGCACCTGTCAATGCAGCTTCACATGCGGCTCCGTGCGGCGCGTGAGCGCCCGCGCGATCGTGTCGAGAGCGACCTTGGTGGGGCCATGCAGGGCCTCTTGATGCATCAGATACAGCGAACGATACATCAATCTGGCAAAGTAGCCTTCGATCAGCATGCTCTTGCCGACCAGGAAGCCCATCAGGCTGCCGATCGTGCTGTATTCGCCTAGCGACACGAGCGAGCCGAAGTCTCGATACACGAAGGGCCGTAGCGCCTCGCCTGCCAACAGCCGATCGAGCTGCCTGACCAAATGGGACGCCTGCTGGTGCGCGGCCTGAGCGCGCGGCGGAATCGGTCTGGTCTCGCCCTCGGGCAGCAAATAGGCGCAATCCCCGATCGCGAAGATACGCGGGTCGCGCGTGGTCTGAAGCGTCGGGGTGACGACCAGCTGATTAGCTCGGCTGACCTCGAGCCCGTCGAGAGCGCCCAGCACGTCCGGGCCCTTCACGCCCGCCGCCCAGACGACCAGCTCGGACGGAATGAAATCGCCGCCCGCGAGCTCCACTCCATCGCTTCGAACCCGACTGACCTTCGCCTTGGGCCGCACGTCGACCCCGAGGTCCGCCAGCAGCCGGGCCGTGGCTTCCGAGATTCGCAGCGGCAGCGCCGGCAGGATGCGATCGGCGGCCTCGATCAGCGTGATGTGCAGATCCTTGGCGGGATCGATCCGATCTAGGCCGTAGGCAACCACTTCTCGCGTCGTGCGATGCAACTCTGCGGCCAGCTCCGTCCCGGTCGCGCCTGCTCCGATGATGGTTACGTGCAATTGTCCCGGCCTGACCGGAGCGGTCTGCGCGTGCGCCCGAATGCAGGCGTTGACCAGCCGTTTGTGGAAACGTACGGCTTGTTCCGGCGTATCCAAGGCGATGGCGTGCTGTTTCACGCCGGGAGTATTGAAGTTGTTGCTGATGCTTCCGACGCAGATCACCAACGTGTCGTAGCCAAACGAGCGCGGTTCGGTGATCTGGTTGCCTTCGTCGTCGTAGGTGGCGGCCAGGTGCACCTCCCGGCGAGTTCGATCGAGCCCGATCATCTCGCCGTAGCGGTAGCGAAAATGGTGCCAATGGGCCTGCGCGAGGTAGTCCAACGCGTGGTGGCCCACATCCATGCTTCCGGCAGCGACTTCATGCAGCAGCGGCTTCCACAGATGCGCACGTGAGCGGTCGATCAAGGTGGCTTGCACCTTGTTGCGCTTCGCCAGTTTGTCGCCGATGCGCGTGACGAGCTCCAGGCCCGCGGCTCCGCCGCCTACGACGATGATATGGTGAAGCGAGTTCGTTAGCTCCGCGGCCCGCTTGTGGGCCGGGGCGGTCTCGGAGGGTTTGCGCGATACAAGCTCGTCGGACATGAGCTTATCCTGCGGCTATATCCGTGCGGCCACGCCCTTCCCGCGCATTCAGTCCGATAGTCCGGCGACACCGATCTGCCGGTAGTAGCGAATGGCGCCGGGGTGAAGCGGCAGAAACGTATTCCGCGTGATGTTGGCGGGAACCGTCGCGGCCGCCGCTGCGTGCACCTCCATCATCTGCTCGTGATGTTCGAATGCCGCCTTGACGACGCGGAAAACTAGATCGTCGGGCAAGTCCGCATGCGCGACCGCGAAATTGTAGAGGCCGACGGTCTGGTAGGCACGGTTGAGCGACGGATACGTTCCCGCAGGAATGCGCGAGGGGGTCAGCTCCGGCATCGCGAGGCGCAACGCGGCAATCTGCTCCGATGTCAGCGAGATGTACTGAACCAGGTCCTTGGCCTCCAGCTCGATGAACGATGGAAACGGCACACCGGCTGCCACCGCAAGCACGTCGAGACCGCGCCCGTGCACCTGCGCTGCGAGATCGGACCAGTCGCCGTAGACGAGGTCGGCCGGCACTTTCAGGGCGGCGAAGAATTCGGGAACGTAGGCGGCCGAGGTGCCGCCGCGCGGGCCGACGCCGACGCGCTTGCCGGACATTGCTTCGATGTTGCGAATCCCGGAATCCTGCAGGACCAGAAAATGGAACGGGGTATCGTACATCGGAAAGGCCGCCCGCATCGCCCGCGCCGGTTTGCGGCTCGACCACATGCCGGTAGCGTTCCACGCTTGGAGTGCAATGCCCGTCGTGACAAATCCGAGCTTCGCCTCGCCGGCCTCCAGGAGCTCGATGTTTTGCGCGGGACCCTCGGTGGGCAGCATGGTCACCGGAAAATCGAGGGCAGCGGTCAGTATCTTTGCCAGTCCCTCGCCATAAACGTAATAGGTCCCCCCGGACGAAGCCGTGCCGATGGTGAGGGAGTCCGGCCAGTTCGGCTCGGCCGACCGGGCCGGGCCCAGCCAGAGCAGCGCCGCGACCGCGATAATTGCTGTCCGAAGCACATGGGCATTCATGGCTCATCTCCGATACAGCGGCGCGAGCTGCGGCTCTCTTCCCTTAAGGGACGAGCGGAGCGGGCGGAGTCATCACCTTTTCAGGGTCCTCAGCTGCCACCTCTGTCTCATGTTCGAGTTGTTGGCGCATGCGTGCTTCGTCGAGCGCGCCCTCCCATTTGGCCACGACCACGGTCGCAACGCCGTTGCCGATCAGGTTGGTGAGAGCCCGTGCCTCCGACATGAAGCGGTCGACGCCGAGAATGAGCGCAATGCTCGCCACCGGGATCGTGCCGACCGAGGCAAGCGTTGCGGCGAGAACAATGAAGCCGCTCCCCGTGACACCCGCTGCTCCCTTCGACGTCAAGAGCAGTATGCCGATGATGCCGAGCTGCTGCCATAAAGTGAGCTCGGTATTGGTTGCTTGTGCAAGGAATACCGCCGCCATCGTCAGGTAAATGCAGGTGCCGTCGAGATTGAACGAATAGCCGGTCGGAACGACCAGGCCGACGACGGACTCCTTGCAACCCAGGTTCTCGAGCTTCACGATCATTCGCGGCAGCACCGATTCCGAAGACGACGTGCCGAGCACGATCAAGAGCTCCTCCTTGATGTATTTGATGAATTTGATGATGCCGAAACCCGTCAACCAGGCAATCGTTCCGAGAACGACGAAGATGAAGATGAGGCAAGTCGTGTAGAATGCAGCCATCAGCTGGCCGAGGGAGAGCAGCGTGCCGAGACCGTACTTGCCGATCGTGAACGCCATGGCTCCGAACGCACCTAGCGGCGCCACTCGCATGATGATGCCGACAATACCGAATAGCGCGTGCGAGACGATGTCGATGAAGTTCAACACCGGCCTCCCGCGCTCGCCGAGCAGGAACAGCGAGAAGGCGAACAGGATTGCGAAGAACAGGACCTGCAATATCTCGCCTTCGGCGAATGCCCCGACGATCGTCGAGGGAACGATATTCATCAGAAACTCGATGGTGCTCTGCTGTCCGGCCTTGGTCGTGTAGACCTGAATTGATTTGGTATCGATGGTCTTGGCGTCGACATTCATGCCAACGCCGGGCTGGAGGATGTTGATTACGATCAGGCCGACGATCAGGGCAAAGGTGGTAACCACCTCGAAATAAACAAGCGCCTTGATGCCGACGCGCCCGACCCGCTTCAGGTCCTCCATGCTAGCAATGCCGTGCACCACGGTGCAGAAGATGATCGGCGCGATCATCATTTTGATCAACTTGATGAAGGTATCGCCGAGCGGCTTCATCTGCTCGCCGACTTTGGGGTAGAAATACCCGAGTAAAATACCGATGATGATTGCGCAAACCACTTGAAAGTAGAGATGCTGATATAACTGCTTATGTCGGGCCGGTGCCGCGTGAGCCTGAGCTTGTGCCATCGTTTCCTCCCCGAATCGCGATTATCGCTGCGTCGCCGCCTCGACAGCAGTCACTGCCGTCGTTGCAACCCGTCGAACCGTGCTCGCTGGGGCATCAGCTTGGTCATCCATCGGCTTCCTACACAAGAAAGGGTTCTTCCGGGCACCCACGCGGTCTGACGGCCAGTCGAGCTCACCGGCCTCACATGAAGCGACCGATGGCTTCGCCCCACCCTTTCTGCAGCGCAGCAAATGCCTTCTGTGTCGCGCTCTGCATGTCGCTCCAGGCCTGTTCGTTGGCTTCCCGAACCCGCTGCAGCAGCGCGGTAGCCTCCTCGGCGTTCTGTTGCAGCGTCGCCATCGCCTTCTCGTACTCGGCACTAGCGGCGGCACCGGCTTCACCGAGGCGTTCTTGATGTTCTTTGATTTGCGCTTGCCAGACATCGATTTGTGCCTGGATCTGGTTTGCGAACTCCTGCTTCAGTGCCATATTCGATTCTCCTTTGCGCACTCACTTCAATGTTTCTTCGGCAGATAGAGATCAGTAATTGTGCCCTCGAAGGCCTCGGCTGCCATGCCGATGGTTTCGGAGAGCGTCGGGTGCGGGTGGATGGTGAGGCCAATATCCTCGGCGTCGGCGCTCATCTCGATCGCAAGCACCGCTTCGGCGATCAGATCGCCCGCGTTCGGGCCGACGATGCCACAACCAATTACTCGATGGGTGTTGTCGTCGAACAGCACCTTGGTGAGCCCCTCATCGCGCCCGAGCGAAAGCGAGCGTCCGCTCGCCGCCCAGGGGAAGATACCCTTGCCGAACTCGACGCCGTTGGCCTTGGCCTCGTTCTCGGTGAGCCCGGCCCACGCCACCTCGGGGTCGGTGTAGGCGACGGAGGGGATCACCTTGGCGTCAAAAAAGCGGTTCCGGCCTGCGGCGGTTTCGGCCGCAACCTTGCCTTCGTGCACCGCCTTGTGCGCGAGCATCGGCTGGCCGACGATGTCGCCGATCGCGAAAATGTGCGGCACGT
>WNFX01004055.1_pt1 | contig 14470 bp, 15 predicted proteins | sample 5400111 | NCBI WGS metagenome assembly WNFX01 (sample SAMN13153363, study PRJNA577476) | soil metagenome | isolation source: 40 cm soil or saprolite under grassland replicate 1 | place: USA:California | collected 2016-06-15 | reverse complement strand
GGTGGCGTGGTCCAGGATCGCGTCGCCGGGCACATTCCGGCGGCGGAGCGTCAGCAGCGCCACGATGGCCTGGTCGAGTGTTATCTGGGCGGGCAGGTCCGCCTTTGCCGCATGCATGGCCATGTCACGGTCCATTCCCTGGGTCGTCGAGGTCGAGCGGCCGGCGGCGAGGGAGAGTCGGACCCCCCAATCTCTCGACCTCACCGCCGGCCATATCCCGCCAGGACCAGGTCCCCATCTCAGTCCCGGCCATCCCCCGTAGCGCAGGGCCGCAAGCTCGCCCCGCCTTGCCGGTGCCGTAGCCGTCAGGGCGGTCCGGCCGACCTGCTGGTCACTGTCGTTGATAGATGATCCCCCCTGTTCACGGCTGGGAGGTGCGCCAACCCGAGCACGTTGAGCGGTCGGCTGGTCAACACATCTCACCTGAGAGGGAGCGTTGGCACACCTGGCCGCGTTACACCGCCCAACTGCTCAGGTCATCTGGTCGTCCCCGCCGACCGACCCAGGCTCAACTGCGCTTGCATGCGCTGACGCTTGGCCGGCAAGGGGATCCTGACGGCGAGACGTCCCGATCGCGGCGTTGGAGGATCGACAAGAACATGCACGCTGCGAACTCGACGCTCGCGCGGATTGGGATTTTAATGCCAGGCGATACCCAGCTGCGGCCGATCGGGGGAAGCCCATGACATCTGCAATCGACCATGTCATCGTGCTCGCACTGGAAAACCGCTCGTTCGACCAGATGCTCGGCTTCCATCCCAGCAGCAACCCGGACTTCGATGGGCTGTTGCACGGTGGCCCCTACCAGAACCCGGGCTACGACGGTGGTCCACAGGTCGCCGCTGGACCGACCGGCAAGCACGTCCTCCCTATCGACCCCGACCATTCCCACGACGCGGTCATGCTCCAACTCGGGCTCACCGGCGGCGTTTCTACCCCGACGAACGCCGGCTTTGTCGACAGCTACGAGCGCAAAGGCCGGGGTCTTTCCCAGGCCGCGTTCGACGGGTTGCTTGCACCACTCCTGGACTTGCTGCATGTCGGACAGCCCACCAGCACCGCGACCAACCTCGTCTCCGGCCGCGGGCCGCTGATCATGCGCTGCCTGGCCCCCGAGCACGTCCCCGTGCTGACCGAGCTGGCGGCCAGCTTCGGCGTGTGCACCCGCTGGTTTGCTTCGGTACCGGGCGAGACCTGGCCCAACCGCAACTTCCTCCACGCGGCGACGTCCGACGGCACCACCGACATCGAGCCGCGCTTTTACTACAACAAGACCATTTTCGAGGTGCTGGAGAAGGTCGGCAAGAGCTGGCACGTCTACTACGACGACACCCCCCAGGTGTGGGCGTTCAGGCGCCTGTGGGACGAGGGCCGCGCCCGCAACTGGTTTCGTTCGGCGGAGTTCGCCGAACACGTGCGCTCCGGTCAGTTGCCCAACTACTCGTTCATCGAGCCGAACCACCGACCGCCCGTGCACGCCACCCCGTTCGTCCACGTCGCCGGCGTGCACGGCCACAGCAACAGCCAGCATCCCGGCAACAACCTGGTGCCCGATGCCGACTACGACGCCGCGGCAGCAAGCGGGCACGGCGACTTCGAACGCGGTGAGTCGCTCGTCGCCCAGGTCTACGAGGCGCTCCGTGCCAATCCCGAGGTGTTCAACCGCTCGGTCCTGCTCGTCACCTACGACGAGCACGGCGGATTCTTCGACCACGTGCCGCCACCCACCGGCGTGCCAGCGCCGGGTGGCCGGCTACAGCCCGGACTGCTCGGCCGGCTCGCCCGCTACCTGCTCCACCGCAGGGCCACGGCGTTCGACTTCACCATGCTCGGGGTGCGGGTCCCGGCCGTTGTCATCTCGCCGTTGGTGCCAGCCGGCTCGGTCGACACGACTGTCCGCGACCATGCCAGCGTGGCGGCCACGCTGCGGGCGCTGTTCGCGCCGGACGAGCCGCCGCTCGGCGAACGCGACCGCTGGTCGCCGCCATTCCTCCCCTTGCTGTCGCTGCAGGAGCCGCGGACGACCGACCTTCCCGACCTATCCGCGTGGGTCGCCCAGGAGCCCGCGCCCGCAGCGGTGCCGCCAGTCCTCCCGCTCACACCGCCCGCTCAGCCCGAACCGCCGGTCCCCGCATCCTTCAGCGACCTCGTCGACCTCGCCAGGATGGTTGACCGCGAGCTTCCTGGCCCGACGGCCCCACCGGAACTCGGGCCACGCGCCACGGCGCGCCAGGTCACCAGTGAGTTCCAAGGCCACGCCGAGGCCATCCGTCAGGAAGCACATCAGGAACCACATAGAGAAGGGGAATCGCCGTGAACGCGGCCATCATCGACGTCGTCGTGGGACTCACCTTCCTGTACTTCCTGCTCAGCCTGGTGTCCTCAGGGGTCAACGAGCTCATCGCCGGGTTGCTGCGGCTGCGGGCACGCAACCTCGAGCTGGGGATCGGCCGCCTGCTCGGCGACGAGGAGCTGAAGCGCCGCCTGTTCGATCATCCCCTCATCAAGACACTCGGCCAACCTCGGGGGACGCTCAACGGGCCTGGACGCAAGCCCTCGTATGTTCCCGCGAACAAGTTCACACTTGCGCTGCTTGACCTTGTGGCACCACCGGCGACGGGCACCGGGAACGCCCCAGACAGCATCCAGGAGCAAGTCCAGCAGGCGATTGCTGAGCTCCCGGCAGACCTTGGGGTGTCGCTCACATTGCTATGGCGGCGCGCGGCCGGGGATCTCGACGAGTTTCAGGCTCAGGTTGAGGGATGGTTCAACGAGGCAATGGAGCGGGTCTCGGGCTGGTATCGGCGCAAGGTCCGAGTGCTCCTGATCGCGATCGGCGTCGTGGTCGCGGTTGCGCTCAACATCAATACCGTGACCGTCGCAAGCCGCCTGTGGACCGACGTCCCGCTACGGGCGGCGGTGGTCGCCCAGGCAAGCAAGGCGCAGCTCCCGACAACCGCGGGCGAGCCGTCGGTCCAAGACGCTGCGCGGGCGGTGCAGACTGGCATCGGCAGCGTGGCGCAACTCGGCCTACCGATGGGATGGAACGCGCAGGCTCGGCCGGCGAGCTCCGCGCTGGCCTGGCTCGCTGCGGTGGTCGGCTGGCTACTCACCGCAGCGGCGGTGTCCCTTGGCGCGCCCTTCTGGTTTGACCTGCTGAACAAGGTGGTCAACCTCCGCGCTGGTGGCGCGCCGCCCAAGGACAGCGACGGGACGTGAGTCGATACTGTCGTCGCCGCCGATGGCAGCCAGATCACAAGCCCCTGTCCGGGGTGCCGACCGAGAACCCAGTTGAAGGGGTGTGAGGTGCGCGTACCGCGACTACGGGCCGCAATTCGACGCATTCATCGCCCAGCAAGTTGCGCACCGACGCTCTCCCGAACTGCACCAACTCATTGAGCTGGGTCGATCCAGAGAGGTCAGGAGTGGTGTGCCGAGGGTGGCGGGGGCTTCAGTGGTGGTGCACCCAGCCGGACACAATACGAACCCAAACCCGCTGGTCACCGGCCCGACCATCCAGCTGGCGGCCCCCAATGCCAGAGTCCACCGGGACGGCCATCGCAAGAGGCAGGCAGTCTGACCGGAGGTGCGACTCGGCTGTCGCTGCTCGCTTGGGGCTACTCGCCGTCTAGGTCGAGGTGCTGGTGGGTGTGCAGGTCGCTGCCTTCCATCTGGCTCATGGGGGGCAGCCCGATGGCGCGTAGCCGCGCGGCGAGGCCGTCGGTGTTGGCGGTCCAGGGTGCGGGGCCGGTTTGCAGGCCAGGCAGCTGCGCCGTCGGCGGCGTCGCCGGGGTGGCGCCGGCCGGGTAGGTGGCGGCTGGTCGGTGGAGGCGGCAAGGGCGATGAGCGCGGCGACCGCGAGCACGGTAGCGCCGGCGACCGGCAGGGCGATCCGCAGGTTCCGGGGTCGTCGCGCCAGCTTGGCGCGGCGAGCGGCTTGTTCGGCACGCGCCGCCTGCCGTCGCTGTTAGCGGGTGGGTCGCCGGTCGGTCCCGTCGCGGGGTCCAGGTGGGGAGCCTGGCCGTTGGCGTGGCCGGGGACCGCTACGGTCGGTCGAGTTGCGTGCTGGGGGCTTCGGTTTCATCGGTCGTGACGGTCCTTACGTTACGTTGGCCAGTGCAGCAGGATCCCTGCGACCGCGCCGCCCAGCACGATCAGGGGTTCTTTGATTTTGAAGCGCCACAGCAGCCCAAGGCTTGCCAGTGCGAGCACCGCAGTGGGCAGGTCGATGATTGCTCTGCGGCTGAGCACGATGGTGGCCCCGCCGATCGCGCCGGCCGCGGCGGCGGTGGCGCCGCCGACGAAAGCTTTGACCCGGGGTTGGTCGGTATGGCGGAGGAACCAGCGACCGGGCAGGACCACGCCGAGGTAGATCGGGGTGAAGATCGCTGTGGTGGCGACCAGCGCGCCGGCCAGGCCTTTGACCAGATAGCCGATGAACGCCGCGGTGATCACCACCGGCCCGGGGGTGATCAGGCCCATGGCGACCGCGTCGAGGAACTGGCGCGGGGTGAGCCAGTGGTGCTGGTTGACGACGCCTTCGCGCAGGAACGGCACGATTGCCAGGCCCGAGCCGAAGATGAACGCGCCGGCCTTGGCGAAGAACAGGGCCAGCGCCAGCAGCGTCCCTCCGGCCGCCACGCCGACCGTGGCCCCCACTGTGGCCAGGGGCAGCGCCGGCAGGATGCCGGCCGCCGGTGAGCGGCGGCGAAACGTTGGGAGTTTGGGTGGGGCGTCGAGTGTGATCATGACCAGCCCGGCAGCGACGAACAGCCAGGCGATCTCCGCGCCGGTCACTGCTGTCACGGCCAGCAGCACGGCCGAGATCGCCCACAGGCGCAGGTCGCGTCGGTTGGTGAGCCGGGCGAGCTTGACCGCGGCGATCGCGATGATCGCCATCACCCCCGGGGCGATGCCGTAAAACAGCGACTGCACCACCTGGAGGCCCTGGTAACGAACGTAGACAGCGGCGACAGCGACCACCAGCACAAACGACGGGAGAATGAACGGGACCGCGACGAGCAGCGCGCCGAGGGGGCCGCGTTGCAGGTAACCGACCCACATGGCGACCTGAGCGGCGAGCGGACCGGGCATGGTCTGGCCGAGCGCGACGCCATTGAGGAACTCCTGGCGGTCCAGCCAGCCGCGCCGCTCGACGAGGTCGCGTTGCATGTAGCCGACGGTGGCGATCGGCCCGCCGAAGCCCCAGGTGCCAAGCCCGAGGAAGTAGCGCAGCAGCGCCCACAGCCCGGGACCTCCGGTCCCAACCGGCCGCTCGGCGGAGCCGGGGTCACCGCCGTTGCGAGCGGCATCGCCGTCCGGGTCTGGCGGCTGCGGTGGGGCGGGCTGGTTGGCTGGTGGGGTTGGGCTGTCCGGCACGGCTGCTCCTTACAGGACAAACAGGTCGAGGAGGGCGGCGGCAAGGCCGGCGACCGCGGCAGCGCCGACGACCCGCCTGGCGGGCTGGTCGCGAGCCGCCAGGGTGAGCGCCGCGGTGGCCACGGCGAAGGCGAGCACACCGCTGCCCGCATCGGCCCAGCTCAGCGCGAGCAGCGGCGCGTCGGTGTTGAACCCGTGGGCGTGGGTGGCGTCCAGGGTGAGGTTCCAGGCGGCGAAGCCGATACTGGTGGCCAGCCCGGCCAGCGCGAAGCGGCCCTGTCGGCGTGGCCAGGGCCGGGCGGCCAGGGCCGCGGCGGCCAGCAGGCCGGCGAACGCGGCGTACCCGAGGATGTCGCGGACGGCGAACACCATCAGGCTCCGGGCTCGTGCTGCTGGCACCAGGCGTACAGCGCGTCGTACACGAACAAGCCCCGTTCCAGTAGCCGCTGGTCGTCGGCCTCCACTTGGAGGCCGCCCTCGCCGATCGCCAGCAGCCCCGGGCCGAGCGGGTCGCTGCCGAGATCGGCGGCGATGTCGGCAGCGTGGACGATGCGGGCCAGCCGGGCCAGGGCGGGGTCGCCGCCGAGGTGGAACTCGTCGATCAGGACCTCGAAGGTGCACTGGTTGCCGCGATGGGTGAACTCGGCGTCGGGCGCGTCGAATGTGCGCGCGTCTTCCTGCCTGGCGGTGGTGAGGACCTGGTCGGCGGGGACGTAGCGGATCTCGGCCTGGGAGTCGATGAAGCGGCGGATCAGCCACGGGCAGGCGATCCGGTCGGTCTTGGGACGGGCACGGGTGACCCATTTCACGGCTGCCCCTTCCGGATGGCGTTGGTGCTTTTGATGTCGGCGGCGTCCGCCAACCGGGCTGCCACCCCAAACGCCACCCCGGCCACGGCCAAGCAGCCAAACAATGCCGCATACAGCCGCCGCCGACCGATCCGGTCGCCGAGGGCGCCGACCACCACCGACGCCAGGGCAGTGCCCGCCACGATCGCGGCCAGCAGCAGCCCGACCTCGGCGCTGGACCAACCGCGGGCGGCGAGAGTGACGCCCAGCAGCACCGCGCCGAACCCGTAGGCCAGCGCCCGCAACGCCTGCGCGGCGAGGATCCGGCGCCCGTCTCGGGTCACCAGGTCACCGCCCAGGCAGAAGCTAGCCGGTGGATGACAGCAGCACCGTCAGCAGCAACGCCACCCCACATCCACCCAGCTCCGGCGGTGCAGCGCCGAGCGAGCCGACGCTCCGACTCCGAATCGACCACTGGGCAGCCCGGAGCGCGGCAGCCGCCGGTCACGGTCACGACCCACCCCCCGCTCCCGCTAGGCTCGGTGTCGGTGCCATGATGCGCAGCACCGGCTGGCTGCCTTCGCGTTCCAGAGGTAGGTAGACCAGGTGAGTGCGCGGGTCGACCGCGACCGCATGGGCGTGTGGCATAACTCCGGTGCCGCGGCGGACCAGCCTGCGGCCTTGGCCCTGGTCCGGGCTATTGGCGGTCTGGGTCTCGGCGAAGACGGTGACGGTGCCGCTCTCCGATGCCACATACAACAGACCAAGGCCCGGATCGAAGGCGAGCACGTCGGGGGAGCGGCCCACCGGGTAGCTGGCGGTCACCTGCCAGGTGGCAAGGTCGACCAGCAGCAGCCGGGCGTTGCCGTCGCAGGCCACGAACGCCAGCCGGTGGGGCATGTCGAGCAGCAGGCCGTGGTCGTGGTCGCAGCCGGGGAGCCGGACGCTGCGCACGATCTGCTGGCTACGTGGGTTGATGACCGCGAGCCGGTTGCGGCTTTGCACCGCGACCAACACCTGGGCGCCGGACGGGCCGTCTGAGTCGACCGTGACGTTGCCGGCCTCACCGCCGAGGGGGATCGTGCCGGTGCGTTGCCCGCTGGCCGCATCGACGACGATCTCGGCGCCGCCCGACTCGTCGGAGACAAACAGCTTGCCGGTGCCGGGGTCGTAGGCGATCCCGTCCGGGAACTGCCCGGCGGGGGTACGGGTCAGCACGCGGTAGCTGGCGGCGTCCAGGCTGACCAGCTCGTGCGCGGCGGTCGCCGAGGCGTAGGCGCGGCCAAGCCGCGGGACCACCAGCACGCCGTGCGGCGCGGGGATCCCGACGATGTCGGCTAGGACCATCCGGCGGCGCACGTCGACCACGGTGACCAGGTCGGCGCCGAGGTGGGCAAGGTAGAGCCGGTCGTGAGTGGGGTCGAGGCTCAGGTAGTCGAAGCGAGAGCTGCCACCGCCGAGTGGTAGGTCGGCGACCACTCGCAGCGGCAGGTGGCGCAGGTCCTCATGCGGCGACCGGGCCCGCAGGGTCGTCCAGGCGACGCCGAGCCCGGCAGCCACCAACATGACGCCGACGGCGACTGCGGCCGTGACGACAGCCGGACGTCGGCGGCGGTGCCGGTGACGGCCGCTGGGGGTCATGCCGGATTCCGGCCAAGCAGCAGCGCACGGCGGCGGTACTCGTACAGCCCGTCGAACAGCGGCCCGGTCAGCGCCAACACCTCCTCGTCGCCACAGACCATCGACAGGCCTCGCAGCACCACGTCCACCCCTGGTGCCTCGGGCGCGTCGTAGCGGTCGTCGGCCAGGTCGGCCTCGTGCACGATCCGGGCCAGGTCCCACAGCACCGGGTCGTCCAGGCCGTAGCGGCGCAGGATCTGCTCGAAGCTGCAGTCGCCCTGGTGGTGGGACAGCTCGGCGCCGCGCATGTCGAACGCGGTCGCAGCCGCGGGCACCTCGTCGGGGTCGTTGACGAACAGGAACGCGGCGTCGGGGTCGATGTGGCGGCGGATCAGCCAGGCGCACGCAGCCCGGTCGATGTGCACCCCAGCCCGGGTCGCCCACCTCACGTCGGGGCCTCCACCGTCGTGGCCAACTCCCGAACCGTCCGCCTGGCGGCGTCCCGTTCGGGCGGTGGGAAGTAGTCCCGCTGTCCGATCCGGGCAAGCTCGCGTCGCAACCGGGCAAGCGTGCGCCGCCGTGTGGCCGGGTCCTCGTCGCGGGCTGTCTGGGCCGCGTCGATCAGGGCGCGGTACTCGGCGGCCAGCGCCGCGGCCATGCGCTCGGCCAGTGCCCGCTCCTGTGCGGCCGAGCCCGGCCGGGCGGTCCACACGCTCGCCTCGCCGCCCGCCTCCAGTACCTCGTCAGCCAGCCATTCCAGCTGCTCTTGGGTGCGCGCGTCGCGGGGCAGCGCCGCCAAGCTGTCAAGCAACTGGACCGCGCCGAGCCGCCGGAGCTTGCGCCACAGGGCGATCCGGGGCGTGGACGGCTCCCGCGGCAGCCGGTAGGCAAGCAGCACCCACTCCGTCGACGCTGGCATGCCCGCACCATAGCCACCGGCGCCCTAGATTGCAACCACGGTTGCGGCCTTCGATAGCTCCTCGGCCGGCCACTCCGTGGGCCTTCCCCGTGCAAGCGGCGTCGCTGTAGGCATCCAGCCTCTCTGCATCCGGGGGCGCGAGAATCCATGCCTCACCGCCACGAGGGGGATACACGCCAACTGGCGCGTTGTTGGCTTCGTGACCCGATCATGGCGGCCACGTCCGGACGATCTAGTCGTCCAGGCCGCCGGTGCTGGCCGCGGTGAGCTGCCCGTGGGTCCAGCCGATCAGCGGGTGCAGCTCCCACCAGTTGTGCAGGCCGTCGTGGCGGACGACACCCCAGGCGGTGATGCGGTCGTCGTCGTGGGGGGCGGTGATCGGCAGCTCGGGGATGATCTCCAACACCACGAAGCTGCCGTCGGGTGCTTTGAGGACCACATGGATGTCGCCGTCCAGTTCCCGGTTGACGTAGGTGACCTGTCCGTAGACGCGGGCGCGGGTGGGCCGCCAGTGGCCGGCGGCGAGCTGGTCGATCGTGGTGGGCCGGTACAGCCTGGCGTCGGTCGGGAGCTGGTGGGCGAGGCGGCCGTCGGCGCGGTTGAGGGCGATGCGCAGGCCGTGGTCTTGCACGCGGGCGACCATCCAACCGCCGAGTGCGGCCAGCAGCACCACGGCGATGACCCCGAGGCGGCGCTCATGGCTGGGCGCTGGGGCGGTGCCTGGGGCTGTGACGGTGGTGGTGTGGGTGTGGAGCAGGCGGTCGGCGAGCCGCTGGGCGGGGTGGCGCGCGGGCAGCAGGGCTGCGGTGCAGGCGGCGCCGATGGCTAGGCCGACGAGCACGTCCAGGGGGTAGTTGGCGCCGATGGCGACGCGGCCGAGTGCGACCAGTAATGGCATGCCGACCGCGACGAGGCGCCAGCCCCAGCTCCAGCCCGTGCGGTGGCTGGCGCCCCGCAGCCCGGCGCTGAGCAGCCCGACGCTGAGCGCGGCTGCGGCGGCCGCGTGGGCGGAGAAGAAGGAGCTGTCGCCGCGTCGGGGGCCGATCGGGTGCACTGCCGGGAGCGCCCAGTAGGGGCGCAGCCGGAAGTACAGGTGGCCGACGAGCAGGTTGAGCCCGACCGCGGCGGCGGCGCCCAGCGCGGCCAGGACCAGGAGCGCCAGCCGACGGGAGTCGCGGCGGCGGAGCGCGGCAATGGCCAGCACAAGCAACAGCAGGACCGACACGGCGAGCAGATAGCTGGCTGCAACCAGGGCGAGTAGCCGCAGCGGTTGGTGTTGGGCGGCCCGGTTGAGCGTCTCGGTGATCGACCGGTCAAGGTCAAGCAGGGCCACTCGGCTTCCTTTCGGTCGGTGTGTGGCCAGCCTGCCCGTGCTCCTGTCCCTGTTCCTGTCCTGGTGTGGTCGGCGCGCTGGGTCGGGTGGTGTGCGGCCGCCCGCCGCGGCCGGTCACCGGCACCGGGGCGGGTTCAGGTGGGGTGTGGCGGGGGTTGGGAGTGGGGGCCGGCTGGGGTGGCTGCTCGGGTGCCGTGGTGCTGGTGGTGCGCAGGGTGGGGATGGTGCGGGTCAGGGTGAGCAGGCCAGTCAGCCAGGCGGCTCCGAGCGCGTAGCCGCCGAGCACGTCGGTGAGCCAGTGCGCGCCCAGATACAGCCGCGACACGCCGACCAGGCCGCAGACCACGACCGCGGCGGTCCACAGGGCGACCTTGCGGCCCCAGCCCGAGGTTGGTGATCCCGCGCATGGCCAGGGTGAGCCAGGCTTCCCGGTGGGTGACGAACAGCCGCTGCACGGGCGCGTCGACGAGGGCGAGCTCGTCGTGGGCGAGGACGTCTTGGAGCAGCGCGCCGAACGCCCAGCCGGCCACCACCAGCGCCAGCGCGGTGAGGGTCAGCGTCAGGCCCAGGGCGCCTTGGGGTTGGAGGCGGCGGGCGAGGAAGGCGAGCTGGCGTTGGGAGCGGCCGCGGATGCGGCGGATCCGGGGGCGGTCCAGCTGGCGGTCGGCGAGGGCGCGGACGCGGTCGGGGTGGCGGGCGATCCAGCGGGCCGCCAGCACGACCGCGCCGACCACGATGACCAGGACCAGCAGCAGCAGGCTGGCCTGGCCGGCGGTGTGCTCGACATGGCGCCAGCCGCTCCCGGCGGCGTAGCCGAGCAGCACGAACCCGGTCGCCCAGACCGCCCCGCCGAGGGCGTTGTAGGCCGCGAAGGTGCGGTAGCGCAGGTGGGCCATGCCGGCAAGGCCGGGGATGAGCGCGCGGAGCGCGGCGGTGAAGCGGCCCACAAACACTGCGGGGCCGCCGCGGGTGGCCAGGTAGCGTTCGGCACGGTCGAGGTGCTCGGCTCTGACCAGCCGGCCGAGGGAGCTGTGCAGGATCGTGCGGCCCCAGCGCCGCCCGACGAGGTAGCCGATGGTGTCGCCACCGATCGCCCCTGTGATGGCGGCGGCTGTGACGGCGGGCAGGCTGACGCGGTGCTGGAAGGCGAGCACCCCGCCGAGCAGGACGGCGATCTCGCCGGGGACGACGACGCCGACGAATACTGAGGCCTCCAGGGCGGGCAGCCAGAACACCACCGCCAGCGCGGCCCAGCCGTGCAGGGCCAGGATCCGGTCGGCCAGGTGGCCCATGGGAGGTCCCCTCGGAATCGGTAGGCGGTGGCGAGCGACTCCCTCTCGATCCGAAAGCGTAACACCTGCTACAGTTCCGACTCGTGACCAAGACAGGCCAGGACCAGGGCCAAGGGCAGGGGCGGGGCCACCGCCAAGGGCAAGGCCACCACCAGGGCCATGACCAAGGCCTGGATCGGATGCGGTGGACGGTGCTGGTGGTGCGGCTGCCGGCCGAGCCGTCGCGCCACCGGGTCGCGGTGTGGCGGGAGCTACGCCGCGTCGGCGCGCTCATGCTCGGCCAAGGGGTCTGGGCGGTGCCGGCCACGCCCGCGTTCACCCACGGCCTGGAGCGGGCGGTCACCCTCGCCGAGCGTGGCGACGGTGAGGTTGTGCTGCTGGAGGCGGCCGGCCGCGACGAGGCGCAGGCCGCCCGGCTGGAAAGGCTGTTCACCGCCGCCCGGGAGGCCGAGTGGACCGAGTTTGTGGCCGATTGCGGCAAGTACGAGGCCGAGCTGGACAAGGAGATCCGCATCGAGAAGTTCACCCTGGCCGAGCTGGACGAGGAGGAGCAGAGCCTGGAGCGGCTACGGCGCTGGTATCGGGAGTTGAAGGTCCGCGACCTGTTCGGCGCCCCCTCCGCGAGCCAGGCAGAGCAGCGGCTCAAGCACTGCGCGGAGCGGCTGGAGGACTACGCCGAGCAGGTCTACCAGGCGGTGCATCAGTCGTGACCGTACCGGCGAAACCAACGGGTCGCAGTCGCCGACCCCAGACCGCACGGCAGACACGGGACAGGCCACCACGACACGCCAGGACCAAGCCGAGAAGGAGCGTTGACAGCGCATGATCAGCTACCTGCAGGCCATCGTGATTGGCCTGCTGCAGGGCGTCACCGAGCTGTTCCCGGTGTCCAGCCTCGGCCACTCGGTGCTGCTGCCGGCTTGGCTTGGCTGGCATTCCATCGTCGGGCAGCAGTCCGCCGAGGAGTCGCCCTACCTGGCGTTTCTGGTCGGCCTGCACGTGGCCACCGCAATGGCGCTGCTGGTGTTCTTTCGGGCCGAGTGGGTCCGGATCGTCCGCGGGCTGTGGCGCTCGCTTGCCCGCCGCAAGATCGACACGGCCGATGCCGATGCGCGGCTGGGCTGGCTGCTGGTGGTGGCGACAATTCCGGCGGGGCTGGTCGGGGTGGTGTTCGAGCATGCGCTGCGGACCCTGTTCGCCAAGCCGCTGGCTGCGGCGGTGTTCCTGACCTGCAACGGACTGGTCTTGTTGGCGGGGGAGGGGCTGCGCCGCCGCGCGGCCGCCGCGCAGCGGCTGGCAGCCAGGGCCAAGATGGATCCCGAGCGGCTCGCGGTGACCGGCCAGGCCGCCAGCCAAGCCAGCCAGGGGGGCCAGGGTGGCGGTGGTGCGACGGAAAGGCCCAGCCGGGCAGGTGGGGCAGGCCGCGCGGACCGCAGCAGACCGCGCCAGTCCCGGTCCCGGGAGCTTGCCACCCTCGGGTTCGGGGAGGCGCTGCTGATCGGCACGGCGCAGATCCTGGCGTTCTTCGCCGGGATCAGCCGCTCGGGGGTAACGATGGTCGCGGGGCTTTCTCGCGGGCTCGACCACGAGGATGCCGCCCGGTTCGCGTTCCTGCTGGCCACCCCGATCATCTTCGCCGCCGGGGTCTACAAGCTGCCCGACCTGCTCGGCCCGCTCGGCAACGGCATCCGCGGCCAGGTCCTGGTCGGCAGCGCGGTCGCCGCGGTCGCCGCCTACTTGTCGGTGCGGTTCCTGACCCGCTACTTCACCACCCGCACCCTCACCCCGTTCGCGGTCTACTGCCTGGTCGCCGGGCTGGTCTCCGTGATCCGCTTCGCCTGAGCCTGAGCATGAGTACTGGCATGAGCACTGGCAGAAACCGGCGCGTCCCAGGCCGCCCACCCGCGGCTCGCCCGCCGTCATCTTGCGCGTCCTGTTCGCCAGCGGCTCCGGCCCGCGCCTGCAATCTGACACGATCTACGTAACAATTGATACAGTAGTAGCAGTAACGATTCGACTCGACCAGGGATGGGCCGGGGTGTCGCGGGCGGCCGGCTCGCCTGACGTCTGACCCGTCCACTCCCATGAGGATCCCTCGATGCAGCCGACCCCGACCCTGACGCTCACCAATCGGCTGCGCGGGGCAGCCGCCGCCCGCGGCGACGAGTTCCTCGCTGAGCTGCCGGCCACCTTGCGCCGCGTCCGGCTACTGCTGCTCGTCGTGTCGATCAGCGTCCCAACGTTCCTATTGGGCTGCCTGGCCTTGCTGGCCTGGCGGCTGCTTGGCTGAGCGCCAGCTCCCGACGCGACCGCATGGCAGCCGCCGACCAGCCCCGCCAGCAGCCCGGCGCCGCACCCCAGGCCGATCCCACGGCTCCCACGCCCGGTTTGACGGTGGCGCCATGGCAAGTCTGGCCGCTGCTGGCAGCCGGGTTCGTCACCGCGTTTGGCGCCCACGCAGTCGCAGCCAACCTCGGCCGCTACGCCCTCGACGGCGGATCGGGGGGCGGTCGCCATGCATCACTGCTCGAGCTGGGGGTGCTGCTGGCCCTCTACGATGGCGCCGAGGTCATCGGCAAACCGGCCTTCGGGGCGCTCGCTGACCGCATCGGCGCCCGGCCGGTCCTGCTCGGCGGGCTGCTCGCCTTCGCCGTCGCCTCTGCCGGGTTCGTCGTGGCCGGCGAACCCGACGCGCTGGCCGCCGCCCGCCTCGCCCAGGGCGCCGCCGCGGCCGCCTTCTCCCCGGCCGCCAGCGCGCTGGTCGCCCGCCTGCACCCACCCGGCCGGCTCGGGCGCGCGTTCGGCAGCTACGGCGCGTGGAAGAGCCTCGGCTACACCCTCGGGCCGCTGCTGGGCGGTGGGTTGGTCGCCCTCGGCGGCTTCCCGCTGCTGTTTGGCACCCTCGCCGCGCTCGGCTTGGCCGTGGCCGCCTGGGCCGCCGTGGTAGTCCCGGCCACCCCGCCGCTGCCCCGAGCGCGCCAGACGGTACTGGGGCTGGCGCGCCGCCTGGCCCAGCCCAGCTTCGTCCAGCCGGTCACCGCCCTGGCCGGCGCGACCGCTGCGCTGGGCGTAGGGGTCGGCTTCCTGCCGGTGCGCGGCGCCCAGGCCGGGCTTGGCCCGCTGGCCAGTGGCGCGACGG
>WNFX01009159.1_pt1 | contig 14483 bp, 12 predicted proteins | sample 5400111 | NCBI WGS metagenome assembly WNFX01 (sample SAMN13153363, study PRJNA577476) | soil metagenome | isolation source: 40 cm soil or saprolite under grassland replicate 1 | place: USA:California | collected 2016-06-15 | reverse complement strand
TGGGCAGCGATGAACGCCATCAGCGATGAACAGTTTCAAGCCCGCTTAGAAAATCAGCAAGTGATTGATCATCCACAAGAGGTCGTGCAGCGCGCTGAAAAGTTGCTCCATAGTGATCGTTGGGATGACCTGGTAACAGTTTTAGCCGTGGTGACAGGGCGACGGTTGACCGAGATCCTCAAAACGGGTCGCTTCTTTCCCAAGACCATGTATACTGTGATCTTTGACGGCCAACTCAAGCGCAGGGATATCGCTCTTGAGCCCTATGAGATCCCCGTCCTGGTGAATGCTGAATTGGTGCTTGCAGCGTGGCGCAGGTTGCGCAGTCTGGAAGATACGACGGGCCTGGACAATGAGCAGGTTGCGCAGAAATACAGTCGTCAGGCCGGTGAAAACGCTAACCGCCAGTTTGCGGGCGTCATTCCGCAGCGATCCACGAAAGAAGATGTATACACCCATGCCTTTCGAGCGGTCTATGCAAGGCTCGCCGTGCTCCTGTTCTGCCCGATCGCCGTCAACGAGCTCGTGTTCGTTAATGCCATCTTGGGCCAGTACCAGGCGCAAAACGAGACGCAGCAACGCGACTTTGCCACTACCGCGCACTACTTTGATTATCGAATCGGCGACGGCCAGGGCAACATAGACGGACGCCAGGGCATCCGATTGAGCGAGCCACATATTGATGTTTTAGAAGTGTTCAGCAAGAAGACGAAAGGAGATCGAGCCGTGAACGCAACCGGGATTCAGGAAGGCACCCAGGAGCAGCCGACATTGACCACTGAGCGTCGGAAAAGTCGAGGTCTGTTGACCGTGAAGCAGGCCACAGGTGATCTGGTGATGGGCCTGATGGAAGCGCGCGATATGCGCCGCCATGACGAGATTGTCTCGGACCTGATCGCCAACGATGCGACCGCGCGTCAGATGTATGACCTGCTGCAGCCGTTCGGGGAGGAGCTGCACACCGATGGACCCATCGCCACACTGCAAGCTCTGGTCAATGCCTATCGCAACGGTGGAAGTACACCGGTAGCGCCAGGCATGGCAGAACTGCTGCAGGATGTTGCAGGCGAGAAAGAGCCGGTCGAGTACCTGAAAGGGCTGGTTGAGCGAGACCGCAACTTTAAGGCGGCGATTGCGAACCGGCATGCAGGGACCGATTATGGTGCGCTCGCCATGGCCGAATTAGAGCGCATCAAGACGACGGAAGCGACGACCGAGCGATTTCGGCGCGCCGTCGATGCGATCATCGCTCATAACTTTGCGCAGACAGATCCGCTGCACCTGTGGTATATCAATGCCGCTGCCGTTCGTGATGTAGTGGGCGGGCGCAATGATGCGGTCCAAGCCTATCTTGAGGGGCGCAAGTCTGAGATTGCCGAACATCACGAGCGGTTCAAGTTGACTCCCAGGCAGAACCGTAAGAACATGAGCATTGCTGATGAAATCACCGTGAAGTAAGCTTGTGAGCCGCCCTGGTTGGAACTTTCAACCAGGGCGAGAAAGAGGAGACGAAGACATGAGCGAGCGACCGGGACTGCATACCATGCAGGCCGCTCTAGCCCTGAGTCCAACGAATAAAGCGTGTACGACGACTCTTGATGGTGACATTTTTGTAGTGCAGGAGCATACACCCGAATACTATCGTCTCTGGATTGTGCCCCCGAAAGATAGACCCCTCTGGATGGGCATGTTGAGCGAGCATGAAATTGATCAGATGCAAAAAAAATATACGGTCGATCCAGGCAAGCGGGTATGGTCCTCGATGGGCATTGCGCCGGACTACCAGTCCATTGAAGCGGCCATTCAGGCCCTCGCTGGTGAGATGATGCATCTTCGTACTGAGTTGTTTATCATAAAAGATATGCTTCTAGAGAAGGCGTCGGAGAGCGAGCACTCAACATAATAGAGAGGCTGCTGCCCTGGTTGAGCCATCTCGCCAGGGCCTTTTTCTTGCCCAAGAGACACGCTCATGGCAAGAGAAAAGCATGGGAGTGGCATGTTAATGACATGTGAACGGCGTGCAAACGGCATGTGAGTGGCATGGGAGCGCGTTGCTCTACAGGGGCTTCACAGGCGCGTCCGTACATTTACTAAGGGGGTAAAAAGCTCTCCTGTAGCACGGGTGCAATCGCTGATCTCTCTTCGTACCAGGGGAGATAGCTGGTAGGTCGGTTGTAGATCGCTTGTAGATCGGTGGTGCTTGTTTCGGGGCATGCTTGGAAACGGGCCGCTCTCTCTCAGATACTTAGGATCTCCCTGACGCTGTTATGGTTCTACCAACACATCTGTACAAGTGTGCCACCTTCTCTGTACAAGCCGATTTCCTACCTTCGCTCATTCATTCGTTCACGCTGCTACGGACAAAATAGCCATCGCCAGCGAAACGAGCGGTTGAACGGCTAAACAGTTGAACGGCTAAACGGCTAAAATGTCCGCTAATTGCCTTAGAGCGAGTTTCTTGTTTGCCTGACTCATTCATGCAGCGAGAGGCGGAGTAGTGGAACGGGTGAGCAGCGCCTCTCCATACCCTTAGGTAATGGATCATCCGTGCTCAACATTTGCGCTAACTGCTCACTCTTCGCCTCAAAACCTGCTCAGATTCCACGCTTTTTACCAGGCATCGACGTTGGAGTTACCGTCGGCTCTGGGGCAGCCGTGGGCGTCGACGTTGGAGTTGGCGCGCTGGTCGGTGAAAGCTGCGGCGTTGTAGTTGACGCTGGAGGTGCCGTCGGACCTGTTTGTGGATATGCCGGGTTCGCAGGCGGCGCAGTCGGCGCTGCTGTCGGTACAAATGGCACCGGGATCGTCTTTTGCCCAACTGGGGTGGAGGCCGCCGCATGAGAAATACCGGCGGCGCCTCCAATAACCACGCCCATGATCACCACAACTACCGCAACTGCCCCCATGCGTTCTTTCTTCGAGCGTTCCGATGAGCTGAGGTATTTCCAGCCACCGTGAATCGTGGTCGTTACGCCAATGATGGCAGTGAGCAATCCAATAGCATCGCTAATATTCACGCTACTCTCCCTTTGTGTCAATGTTGGAAATTTTCTCTGCTATTGTATGGACGGATAAGTTACATCCCTGACATACTTTCTACTAGCACTCTAGCCATTCTGTGCTATCAGCAAGAGGAGCAGACCGTAGAGCCCGAAGGCCAGGGCTTTTTTCTTGCCCGCGCATCGCGCCACGATGCGATTATGAACCTCTTGTGAGAGCGAGAGGTAGAAAGGCCCGTTGGGTTGTGTGCAGCCGGAGGAGCTGCACCGCTGTCCAACACGAACGAGGCCCTGGTGATCGAGAGCGCCGGTATTGCAAGGCGCTGTTTCCCTGAAAAGTTCTGAGTTTCCTCAAGGAAATTCAGAGAATAGGTTACAGGTTGAGAGGGGAATGGTATCAATTTCCTTGAGGAAACTCAGAGAATAGCCCGTGCAGCCAGATCGCAAATACTAACCACCAGCTTGTACCGTGAAAGTGGAATGCCCTTTTCCTCTAGTAGTGGTATACTCTGAAAAAGGGATACCGTTATCCCCTGATGAAACGTAAGGGAGTGAGGCTACATGCCGATTTATTGTTTTACCAGTATCAAGGGAGGAGTGACAAAAACGACCTCAACCGTCAATGTTGCGCACGGCCTGGCCCAAACCGGACGAAGAGTGCTTGTTCTGGACGCAGATCATCAATGCAATTCCACCCTGGCACTGCTTGGAGGTATTCAAGAGAAGCAGGCCGGGACCTTTTACGAGGTGATGATGGCGCGCAGGCCTGTACGGGAGGTAATTTGTCGGACGCGCTTCGAGAACCTCGATATCGTGCAGGGTTCCATGTGGTTGAGCAATGCCAATACGCAATTGGCGAGCCAGTTTGGGCGCGAGACGATTTTGAGCAAAGGGCTTGAGGGTGTCACCGGCTATCATTATATTTTGATCGACACGCCGCCCAACACAGAGTTAATCACGGTCAATTGTTGGGTCGCCTCTCAGCAGCTGGTGATCCCGCTCACCCCGTCCTGGTTTGCCATGTTTGGTATTCGCATTCTAGAGATCCAGTTGGCCGAGATTCAGCGCCAGACCGGGCGGGCCTTTCCTATTTTTGGGGTTGTGATCGCCCTGGATGATCATACCCTCAAGAGCGCAACACGCGCCAGGCAGATACGGGAGTACTTTGGTGAGAAGGTATTTGATGCAGTGATCCCGAAAAATGTGAGGGTGGAAATGGCAACAGATGAGGGTGTGCCTATTTATCAGTATGCACCAGGGAGTACGGGCGCAAACGCGTATGCCGGCCTGGTAGCGGAGTTTATTGGACGCAGTGAGGGGAGCGTGAAGCATGGCTAAGTCGTCAGACAATCCGTTGTTGGGAAAGAATATTCCACCGCCACCGCCAGCTGCTACAGGTAGTTCTGATGTTCCACCAGGTCCAACGACTGAGGTGAAGAACGGTAACAGGGGAAAAGAGCATTCCGGTATAACGGTAGATAGTGAGGAGAGAGAGCGCGCAACCGTTGAGGTGAGTCTGTATCTACGGCCTAGCCAGGATGACAAGCTTGAGGAATTGCGCCGTGCCTATAGGCAGCGAACAAAGAAGAAGATTAGCGCGAATGAAGTGATGAGACGCCTGATTGAGCAGGCGACGGTGGAGCAGATTTTGTGACCAGGATGAACGAACTGGTGTATGAGCAAGAAGAAGGGTTCACATCGCCCTTCTTTTCATTGGCAGTGCCTGATGCTCTCGCTACAATGGCGCTATGACAAAAGGAAGGCAGGATGCGATGAGATATGAAGAGACCGGAATGCCAGGGTATGTTCAGATTATTGAGCAGGATGGGACTCAGATCGAGCTAGGACCCAAGGACGCTTTGGCCCTGTTGCAATGGCTCTTATGAACGGCGCGATCGCTTTGAGGAAGCCATCCGAGGCGATCAACCGACGACAAAACTCTCTCTTGGGCGCAAGCGTCAGGACTTGCCAGAATGGATACAGCAAGAACCCTAGCAGATCTCTTCCGTTTGGTGGTGAATGCAACCGTTCTCTGATCCATGCGTCGTTTCACTGTTTTTGGAAGATGTGTGGGCTTGATCCACTAGGTCGAGATGCAACTGACCATGCCGACCACACTCTCCTCACAGATCCCGGTGCGTATCTGGGAGCAGATGAGCAAGTTATAAAATGATGATGATAACGGCATGGGTGAAGCAGGTGCGTGTTTGAGCACCGTTTTCTCCCAAAGAAAGCAGAACAGGTCAATGACAGAATCTTTTGAGGTCTTGCAACAAACCGCGTACGCCAAGGGGCAAGCGATCAAGCAACAGCATCGGCGGCAACGGCGTGTGCTGCTGGGAACCAAAGTCAGTCTCCTGGCTTCCGACTTTGCCCATGCGCATCTGTACCAGGAGCTCCAAGATGGGCATGTCCCCAATACACATGCCCGCATTGGAGCCTGCGTGAAAGCATTCGAGGATGGTTACCAGCATGGGTGAATTGCCCTGGGATGCTATGGAGTAAAGATAAAGGAGTGAACAACCATGAGTATGGCGCAACTTTCGATCATTGGCAATTTGGGGCGGGACCCGGAGATGAGCTACACCCCAGATGGGACGGCGATCACCAAATTTTCGGTGGCCGTGACAAGGAAGGCAAAAGACAAAGAGACGACGACCTGGTTCAACTGTGTGGCATTCCGCAAGCAAGCCGAGACGATCAACTCGTATGTGAGGAAAGGCCAGCAGGTCTTTATCCAGGGGGAGTTTGTTCCGCGAGAGTATACCGATAGAAATGGTGCGCTTCGCATGGCCCTGGATGTGCAAGTCGACAAGTTCCAGTTCATTGGAAACAAGCCAGCAGCTCCCACGGCTGTGGCGGCGGGTTCTGCGGATGCGGATGTGCTCGGTGATTTGGAAGAGCAACCGTTCTGAGAGAGCGATTCGATCTCCCAGAGGCGCTACCACTGGCGCTAGCCCTGGGTTACACCGTGCCCTACCGCTAGCGCCTATTGTAGCGCGTAGGGTATGGGTCGGTGAAAAGCGATGGGTGGGCTTGTATGGCGGGTTGCGGATGTTCATCGAGGGACGGCGGGCGACACGTCTGTGAAAGCGAGAATTTCCTATCACATATCCAGGGGCCAGTGGCAGCCGAACACGAACGGTGTTTGCTGTGCGCTCAAGGCTGGTCCAGTGCTGCGGCTTCAGCATCGCGTCCCATCGTGCGCAAGAGGTGAGCATAGTTGGCTCGGGTGTGTTGGGTCGTAGGGTGCTGCGCTCCCAGGGCATCTTCGTCGATGGAGAGGGCACGCTCATACAAGGGCTTGGCCTGCTCGTACTTCCCCTGGTTCTGATAGAGGCTCGCCAGATTGTTGAGGCTTTGAGCTGTCCAGGGATGACCGGGTCCCAACAGCTGTTCGTAGGTGGAGAGCACCCGCTGGTACAACGGCTCGGCTTGCTCGTACTTCCCCTGGTTCTGATAGAGGCTCGCCAGATTGTTGAGGCTGCTTGCCGTGTCGGGGTGATCAGGTCCTAACTGCTGTTCGGTGATGGCCAGGGCGCGCAGGTACAACGGCTCGGCCTGCTCGTCCTGGCCCTGGTTCTTATAGAGCAGAGCCAGATTGTTGAGGCTGGTCGCCGTGTTGGGGTGCTCGGGTCCCAACTGCTGCTCGCGGATGGCGAGGGCGCGCAGGTGCAACGGCTCGGCCTGTTCGTACTTGCCCTGCGCCCGGTAGAGGACTGCTAGGTCGTTGAGGCTGGTGGCCGTGTCGGGATGATCGGGTCCTAACTGTTGCTCTCGGATGGTCAAAGCATGTTGCACCAATGGTTCGGCTTCAGTATACTTGCCCTGTCGCCAGTGGAGTTCAGCCAAGTCGTTGAAACTCGTGGCGACATCGAGGGGAGTAGGGGTCAACTGTTGATTTCGGATTGCCAATGCTTGTCTTAAGATAGGTTCAGCCTCGGCATAGCGTGCATGCTCCATGAGATACCATCCCATTTGTTTTAACAATGCTGAAGCTTCCTTCGAAAAGAGATGACGTTGCTTGATTAAGTTCCAACAAACAAGAGCGTGGGGCAGTAATTGCTCATAGAATGGCCATCTAGTAAATTCTACATTGGGAAAGGTTGTATTCACAGCTTGAACAGTTCGTTCTGTCCATATCTCATAAGTCGGCTCATCCATCTGATCCTTGAGCACTGCTTGCACCAGTCGGTGCACCGAGAGCGTCTTTCCTGTTGCATTGCGGTGCATGAGCGAATAAGCTCCTAAAGCTCTTATGGCTTCATCCAGATCGGTCGGATCTGAGGCGACAGGCTCAAGGAGAGGGCCAAGATTGGCAGCGCCCTCGGTGATGATCTCTTCAGGGATAGCATCAGGAGCGAAAAAAGCGCACAGCCGGAGCAGGTCCGCTGCCGCAGGGTTGGCCTGTTCCACCTTCTCAAAAGCCAGGGACCAGGTGGCCGCCACCGCGTCAGGATGATCGGGAACCAGCCCACCCCGTCGTTGCAACAATCGGGCTCTGCGTGTCTGATAGCGCTGCCGGTAGTCCGAGAGACCACATCGCGTTTCTTCGATATAGGCTCCCGCCTGATCCAGAGCCAGCGGCAATCCCCCCAACTCCTCACAGATGGCATGCGCTATGCTTCGGTCGTGTTCAGAAGTCTGTTCAAGGGTTGCATCAGGAGCAAGTCTGCCAGCACGGCGCAACAGAAAGAGTGCCCCCAACTCCGTTGAGAGGATATCGACTTCCAGGCAGCGAGCGAAACGACCCATTGCTTGCGCACGCGTGGTCAGTAATACATGGCCACCCACACTTGGCGGTAGGAAGTCGCGGGCCAGCGCCAGATCGTCAGCATTATCCAGAATGAGCAACCAGCCCGTGTTGCGTTGGAGCCAGTTCTTCACAGCGGCAATGACACGGGCGCTCTCCTGCTCATCCTTCTCAGGCAGGTTCAGCAGCGTGGCGATGGTGAGGTAGGACGAGGTGAGGTTCTCACGGGTATCGGCCTGTGCCCAGAGAACGGCCTGGTAGTCTCCTCGATAGCGATAGGCATATTCCAGCGCCAGTTGTGTCTTGCCAATGCCTCCCAGGCCACTGATGGCCTGTGGTTGTGAGAGCGCCGTGGGTTGGCCTGCGTGTAGGGTCGTTGCTAACTGGGTGAGCAGTTCCTCACGACCGGTAAACAGCGGGTTCTGTGGATAGGGAACATTCCAGACCGGTGGCAGCGAGCCAGGAAAGGCGGGACGCTCCACAAGCGGTCCTGATGGAGCGGGAGCCGTTGGGAAAGGGACGCTGGTCGGTTTGGCGCGTTCCCGCTTGACGCCTGCCAGCAGTTGCTCACGCGCCTTCTGCTCATCCAGATCCACCAAGTCAATGTAGCCAATCGGTCCCAACAGGCCCTCGACGGTACAGCGTTGGATGCGCACGGGCAGCACTTTGCCCTGTTTTCCCCTGGGATCGCGTCGGAAGGCCGCAGCCCATTCGGCAAAGGCATAGTCCGACTCAAGGTAGGCTTCAGAGAGTACCAGAATGGTGCGCTCAGCATGCTTGGCGGCTTCGTCCATTTCAGCCACAAAGTTGGAGCCTGGGCGAATATCCCAGGCTTGAATGAGGGTGTGATAGCCTGTCGCTTCTAATTCGAAGGCAATCCATTGGGCCCATTGGCTATCCTTGCCCGTATAGCTGATGAAAAAATCCTTGTGTTCCCCTGTCTCAGACACCTGATCGTCAGCCATGTTCGTTTCCTTCGCTGCTCTCCGAAATCTGCACTCCGTGTGTATGCAGAGTGAGTATAGCCCACCTCTTCTCTGTGTGCAACCATCGCGCGTTTTCCATCACCGCACCTGTGGTAAATAGGCTGAAGGTTCGGACGCAAATATTGGGCTCTGACTCATTGCAGAAGAGCAAGCCCTTTTTCAAGAGAAAAGATGTATTACAGGTTTTCATCGGCTGTTTAGCACAGTCCGCCCCGGGCGCGGTATGAGCTCCATGGTTTCTGGTTTGTCCGAAGCTTCGGCCTGATTACAGATTGGACTTGAGAATGGCGCTTTCGGGACGTAGGTTTGGCGCGAGTTTGAAAACTCGCGTGAATGCGCCTGAGAAGCGCACTTAGCGGCTACGATCTGTGATGGCTCGATGGCTCGTGTCACCAGGCACCATTCTAGCTGCGACCGCCTGGGAAGCACCTGCAAGGCAGTATTCCCATCGACGCCAAACCTACGTCCCGAAAGCGCCATTCTCAAGTCCAATCTGTACTGATTTCCGATCCTTGGGGCTGATTTGTCCGAACCTTCAGCCTATTTACCAACCTGTTGGGAAAGTGGTAAAAAGCGCGAAGGGTGAGCAGGTTTTAGGGCCAAGAGCGAGCAATCGGCGCGAAGGGTGAGCAGCACAGCCATTGAGCACCTGAGAAACTGCTCCAGAAGAAGATTGTTGTGCGCGGTAGTTGTAAATTCGGGTGGTCAACGCATTTTCGCAGCCCGCAACTGGACCTGTGGCAGGTCTCCGATACAGAGTGGCTTTTGGCTCACAGGCGACCAGAACCAGTCGAGCGAAAGAAACGAAGCAAGGTCGTTGCCCTTGTAGAGCAGCTCGTACTTCCTGAATTTGGCGCGACTGGATAGCTTGAGAGACGAGTCATTGTGGCGTATACTCTCTCCAGTTCTGTAAGAGCGTCAGCTGGGAATGCGAGAAGCGTGTATGGCAGAAAAACCGTTACAAACCATCGTGGAACTCTTCCGCACACATATTCGGCAACAAAACTGGTCAATCATTGGGGAGAAATCCGTCCAACATGGCATCCAATTGCTTCTCACGGATGGGCAAACGCGGGCGTCGGTCACCTGTTTTACCAATGGGAATGCACTTGTTCAGGGTGCTGCGAGTCCCCTCAAAACACAACTGCAAACGTGGTGGGATCAGCCAAAAACGTCATCATCCCCACTGAAGCTCGAAGCAACGCCAGAAAAAACACCGGAGGGGACAATGGCACCACCCTTCAAAGCACACATTGGAACGGATGAAGCAGGGAAGGGAGACTACTTTGGTCCATTGGTCGTCGCAGGCGTCTTTGTCGATGAGCAAAAAGCCCCGCAACTGCGAGCATTGGGGGTCCGTGATAGCAAAACGCTCTCTGATACAGCGATTCTTTCCCTGGCTGATGAGATCAAACGTCTCTGTTCCCCGCGACACGCTCATATTCTCTCCTACCAGCCTGCTCAGTATAACCAGCTTTATCAAAAGGTGCAAAATCTCAACCTCCTCTTAGCCAATGCACATGCACAGATTATTCAGGTGTTGCAGGAAGAGACTGGATGCCAATATGTCCTGGTCGATCAATTTGATTCTTCTAAGGTACTTGTGGCACAAGCCTTACAAGATGTGGGATGTCAGATGACGCTGGAACAGCGAACGCAGGCCGAGGATGATGTGGCTGTAGCGGCAGCCTCGATCCTTGCGCGGGCGGCATTTCTTCAACACTTGGAAAGACTTTCCAAAGATGCGCAGATGTGGTTGCCAAAAGGTGCTTCTCATCCAGATATTGTTGTCATCGGCAAGTTTCTCGTCGCTCAATCGGGCCAGGATATGTTGGGGAAAGTTGCAAAGGTGCATTTTAAGATAACGCAGGCTATCCTCCAGTAGGAGAAAAAATTTCCGACCACTCTCCCATGAATTTACACCTGCCGAGTGCCGTGAACCGCTTCTAGAGCCATGCTTTCAGGTGCTCAATGGCTGTGCTGCTCACCCTTCGCGCCGATTGCTCGCTCTTGGCCCTAAAACCTGCTCACCCTTCGCGCTTTTTACCAGTAGTGTCACAAACTGCGGTGTTGCCCAACAAATATATGATCTTTCTATGGTTTGATGGCAGTAAATCATGCTGACGAATCACACTTAAACCACTTTCCTGCTCCATTGTGCCACAGACCCCTTGCTCTTCTGTCAGGAGTATTTTTTAGAAATACATGCATTCTCTACCGTATCTTAACCACGTTACTCCTATTTTTCTTTTATACTTCATAGAAATCGATGTTTTTCAATGAAAGGACTCATATGCTATGTCACAGCAGTTTCCGCCTCAGTACAGCGGTAATCAGCCTTCTTACTCACCCCAACAGCCACCACAAGGATACATGCCACAACAGCCGATGTATCAGCAGCCACCACGTAAACGTCGTACGGGGTTATGGATTGCGCTTGTGATTGGTGTAGTGGTGGTGATTGCGCTATGTGGCATTATAGGCGCAGCGGCAATGTCGGGAGCATCAAAGAATACGACCTCTACAACGAATACCAACAACTTCTCAACGGGTAGTAGCTCCTCGACCAGTAGCAATTCGACTGCAGCAAACCACAAACCTAGTGAGCTTGTGAATGTCGATGATACCTGGGATGTGACGGTGAACAAAGTAAGCACTAGTGCTGGCGATGGACAAATGAACGTGCCGAAAGCAGGCAATATATTCTTGCTTATCGATGTGACAGAGAGGAATATTTCCAGCGATCAGCAGAACGCATCGGGTCTTGTCCAATACACGCTGCGAGGGACTGATGGCACGAAGTACGACCAGCGCATTACTCTTGGGACTGATCCAGGCGGCGCCGTAAGTGTAGGGCAAACGATCAAGGGCAAACTGGCGTACGAAATACCAAAGAGCGTGAAGCAGTTTACGCTGGCGTTTCAGTCTGATCTCGGCTCTACGCAAGTGCTCTGGGATATTAATAGATGATTTGATATAGCAAGGGCAGGTGCGAGACCCCTCAGAGAACGCGGCAAGAGAAAAACTCTGTATGTCCTGGGGCGAGTGGCAGCAGAAATCGAATGGTTGTTTGCCGCGCTCTCAAGGCTGGTCCAGTGCTGCGGCCTCAGCGCCGTGTCCCATCGTGCGCAAGAGGCGAGCATAGCTGGCTCGGATGGTTTGTGTCGTAGGATGTTGTGGTCCTAGGGTACGTTCGTCGATGGCGAGGGCGCGCTGGTACAAGGGCTCGGCCTGCTCGTCCTTGCCCTGGTTACGGTAGAGTGCCGCCAGATTGTTGAGGCTGCCGGCGGTGTCGGGGTGCTCGGGCCCTAACTGCTGCTCGCGGATGGCCAGGGCGCGCACGAGCAAGGGCTCGGCCTGCTCGTACCTGCCCTGGTTCCAGTAGAGCAGAGCCAGATTGTTGAGGCTTTGGGCGGTATCGGGGTGCAGTGCTCCCAGCTGCTGCTCGCGGATGGCCAGGGCGCGCTGGTACAACGGCTCGGCCTGCTCGTATTTGCCCTGGGCTCGGTAGAGTCCCGCCAGATTGTTGAGGCTGTTTGCCGTGTTGGGGTGCTGTGGTCCCAGCTGCTGCTCGTGGATGGCCAGGGCGCGCTGGTACAAGGGCTCGGCCTGCTGGTACTTGCCCTGGGTGTCGTAGAGTAGAGCCAGATTGTTGAGGCTGCTGGCCGTGGAGGGGTGATCGGGTCCTAACTGCTGCTCGCGGATGGCCAGGGCGCGCTTCAACAACGGCTCAGCCTGAGAGTACTTGCCCTGGGTCTCGAAGCATCGTGCCAACCGATCAAGGGTATTTGACGTCTCGATGGACTGGGGACCGAGCTTCTGCTCTCGGATGGCAAGCGCCTGCTGTAATAAGGACTGTGCCTCTTGGGAGCGAGCGCGTTCGATGAGATAGGTACCAGCCCAGTGAAGCAAGGAAGCAGCTTCAAGCAGCAGAAGGTTCTCTTGTTCTACCATCTCTGCACAGATGAGCCCATGTGGCAGACATCGCTCACACTGCGGCCAGGTCTCGAACTCCATTGCTGGAAAAGCGGCATTGACGGCTCGTATGGTTCGCTCGGCCCACTGCTGCCGGTCCTGCTCATTCATCTGATCCTTGAGTGTTGCCTGTACCAGACGATGCATCGAGAGCATGTGTGTATGCGGATCACGGGAGAGCAGGGAATAGGCACGCAGCGCCTCAACGGCTTGATTGAGCAGGTAGGGGTCAGCTCCCACAGGGGCCAGCTGAGGGCCAAGATGCTCTGCTCCTTGCGTGATGATCTCTTCGGGAATGGCATCGGGAGCCAGAAATGCACACAGCCGTAAGAGATCGGCGGCAGCGGGGTTGTTCTGCTCCACTTGTGCGAAGGAGAGGGACCAGGTGGTTGCTACTGGCAACGGATGATCATCCACGAGTTGTCCACGACGCTCAGCTAGTAGGTTGGCACGGCGGCGCTGGTAGAGACGCTGGTACTCTGCCAAGCTGCATCCGGTTTCTTCGATATAGGCTCCTGCCTGATCCAGAGCGAGCGGCAATCCACCCACCTCCTCACAGATGGCACGTGTTGCGCTCCGGTTGTGTTCAGAAGTCTGTTCAAGGGTTGCATCAGGAGCAAGTCTGCCAGCGCGGCGCAACAGGAAAAGTGCCCCCAGCTCTGTTGGCAGAATATCGACTTGCAGGTAGCGAGCGAAACGACCCGTTGCCTGGGCACGTGTGGTGAGCAGCACATGGCCACCCACACTTGGCGGCAGGAAATCGCGGGCCAGCGCGAGATCATCGGCATTGTCCAGGATGAGGAGCCAGCGTGTGTTGCGCTGGAGCCAGTTCTTCACGGCGGTGATGACACGGGTGCTCTCCTGCTCGCTCTGTTCCGGCATATTGAGCAGGGTCGCAATGGTGAGATAGGATGAGATGAGGTTCTCACGGGTCTCGGCCTGTGCCCACAGAACGACCTGGTAGTCTCCTCGATACCGATAGGCATACTCCAGGGCCAGTTGCGTTTTGCCAATGCCTCCCAGGCCACTGATGGCCTGTGGTTGTGAGAGTGCCGTGGGTTGGCCTGCATGTAGAGTGGTTGCCAGTTGCATGAGCAGCTGCTCACGGCCCGTAAAGAGTGGGTTCTGTGGGTAAGGAATATTCCAGACAGGCGGGAGTCCTGCCGATGGGGTCTTCACGGAGAGCGTGGGCAGTTCCTCGATCACCCTGCGAATGCCAGCGGCGACATTGGTCCATGCCTCATCTCTATCAGGCCACCTGGTGATAGGACGAGCATCGGTTGGTAAGGCTTGCAAATGGGCAAAAGGAGCGCCTTTCCAGTCACAGGGGCGCAACGCAATGGGAATGACTCTCGCCTGGCTGGTCTTGTCTCGTTCAAGAGCGCATTGCATTTCAACGCCATAGCAGTAGTCGGAAGCCAGGAAGTCCGCGCTGATGAGCAGCAAAATAATCGAGGCACTCTTCAGGTGCTCGTCAATCTCCTGTGCCCAATCGGTCCCCGCTCGGATCTGTCGATCCTGCCAGGTCGAAACGAGGCCTTGCCGCTGCAAGAGTGAGAGGTGCTTCTCCAATTGCTTGCGTAGCGGCTCATCCTCATGGGCATAGGAAAGAAACACGCTGATTGGCTCCGGCTTGCTCATCTGCGAATGTGCCTCACTTTTTCTCGAATTGCTTGTGTTCTAGTATAGCATTGTATGTACAGAAGGCAGAGGCTTCTCTGTTTGCTGCTGCCCGTTCTTTGTCGTAACGGCAGTGGAAGAGAGCTCCAA
>WNFX01014949.1_pt1 | contig 14489 bp, 17 predicted proteins | sample 5400111 | NCBI WGS metagenome assembly WNFX01 (sample SAMN13153363, study PRJNA577476) | soil metagenome | isolation source: 40 cm soil or saprolite under grassland replicate 1 | place: USA:California | collected 2016-06-15 | reverse complement strand
AAATCGCCACCCATAATATCTAAACCAATATTCATTGATAAATCTCAAAACTCAAATTCCAAATCCCAATCATTCTTTAATTAAAAACTGGAATTTGGAACTTGTTATTTGGAATCTCTTTCTGTTATTTCTTTTCAACAGTTTTATCAGCAACTAGCCTCCCTTTATAGTACAATTTTCCTTCGCTCCAATGAGCACGATGACGCACGTGTATTTCACCGGTTGTACCATCAGTACTTAAAGTAGCTGCTTTTGCCTTGTAATGCGTTCTGCGTTTGGCACTTCTCTGCTGGCTATGTCTGCGTTTCGGATTTGGCATATCTCAAAAATTAAAGTTCTAAAAATATTTTTATGTTACTAAGTCTGCCTATGCCGGGGCTGGTCCAAACTCCTATATTCTAAATTCTTTCATTCTTCATTCTAATTTTCCAAATCTTTAAACTTCTCTAATCCCTTCCATATAGGATTCTCTTTCCTCTCCTTTTCGGCTTCCAGCTTTTTCAACATATCCCTTGCTTCTTTATTGCAATGAGGCCCATCCATATTTTCATAATTGCAGGTCTTATGCATCGGAATGCTGAGGTTTATGAACTCATAAATCCAATCTTCGACACTGATATGACTTTCACCACGGCTTATGTAATACACATCGGGATCATCTCCCTGTTCATTCATCACTTCAGGATCCTCCACCATTTTTACAATGATGTTAAATTCCTCCCAAAGATCAATTGGCAAATTATTATTGCAGCGATCACAGTTTACTTCCAGCGTACCTCCGAGCTCAAACTTTAGCAACATAAAGCCATTCTTTTTATCAAGAGTCAACTTTACATGAGCATTGCAATCTCTAAAATCCTGCTGTTGAAATTCATCAAAGAACTTATCCCTGATTTCATAGTTGAACTCATGGATCCCAGGTTTCAGCCCCACAAACGCTATCTCGTATTCCTTTCTATGGCTCATCTTCAGCTTTTGCCCAAAAAATCAGTTCCCGGAGGACTAATTCGGAGGGACGCAAAGGTAGGGGATAAATTATAAAAATAAAGCCTGAATTTGATTTAATTTAAGCCTTTCTCCTAATTTAATACCCTGATTTTGAAGATAAATTAAATTTTAATTTCTTGAGGCAATTTCTCGGATCTGTCTTAGATAAATTAATGAGGGCCTGGAGTTGGGCTATTCTTATTTTAATGGCCATTCTTATTAAACTTTCATCTCTGTACTCAGGTTTTATCGGATTGAATTATAGCCGTAAAGGAATTGCCCGGCAATTGAATTTAAAAATGAGTACCTATACATTAACGGAATTAGATACACTGACAAACATTTTAGAGCAACGACTGAACTATTATGCTTCGCTGCTTAAGCCGGCACAACGAGATTCATTTTATAAAAAAAGAAATCTTTTTAATGAGAGCTATGAAGCCTACAAACTGGCAAGCGAACGATATCCTTTTCTAAAATATCAACCAAAGTCCGTTAAACCCTCGTTGTATAGTTATGCAGGAAATATTTTTGGATTTGAAGGATATTACAATCCATTTTCAGGTGAAGGGCAGGTGAATACGACGGTTCCTGTGTTTGTGCAACCTTTTGTTGCCTGTCATGAGATTGGGCACCAGGTTGGATACGGAAAAGAGAATGAAGCGAATTTTGCGGGTTTTCTTGCCTGTCGTTTACATCCTTCATCGGTATTTCGTTACTCTGTTTATTTTGATATGTACAATTATACGATAAATGAGTTTTACAGGTATGATTCAGTAAAAGCAAAAAAATACCTGGATGCCCTTCATCCCCAGGTCAAGGAAGATTATGAACAATTACACCGTTTTTTTAAAAAATATAAAAATCCTATTGAACCCATTATAACCTGGATCTATGGAAAATATTTGCAGGCCAACAATCAACCGGCTGGTAAAAGAACATATAGTGAAGTAATTGCTTTTCTAATTGCTTATCAAAGAAAATTTGGGGTGCAGTCGCTTTAGAATAATTGTTATAACAGTTTTATTTCTGCAATTAAATCCTGTAAAACTTTTTTCGCATCACCAAAAAGCATGGAGGTTTTTTTGAAAAAGAAAAGTTCATTTTCAATTCCTGCATAACCCGGCTTCATGCTGCGCTTGTTTACTATGATCGTCTTCGCTAATTCCACATCAAGAATTGGCATACCATAAATAGGTGAAGAAGCATCAGTTTTAGCAGCCGGATTTACAACATCATTTGCGCCGAGAATCAACACTACATCCGTGGACGGAAATTCTTCATTGGCCTGTTCCATCTCTTCAAGATTATCATAGCTCACATCAGCTTCCGCGAGCAATACATTCATGTGACCGGGCATGCGACCTGCTACCGGATGAATAGCGTACTTCACATCTACTCCCCGTTCATTCAATATTTTTTCCAGGTCATGGCAAGCATGCTGGGCCTGCGCTACAGCCAAACCATAACCTGGTACAATAATAACTTTATGTGAATACGCCATCACGACAGCTGCATCGCTTAAGGTGATTTCTTTGTAAGCTCCCTGTTGTGTTTTAGAAGCTGCACTACTTCCTCCACCAAATGATCCAATCAGTACATTCCCAAGAGAACGATTCATGGCCTTGCACATTAAAATGGTGAGAAGTGTACCGGCCGCACCAACAAGAATACCACCCGTAAGCATTGCTTTGTTGTTGTAAAGAAAGCCACCACAAGCGGCGGCTACACCGGTAAAGGAGTTGAGTAATGAAATGACTACTGGCATATCCGCCCCACCAATTGGCAAGACGAAGAAAATACCATAAATAAAAGCAAGCAGGCCCGTCAGGAAAAGAGGAATAATTGCAGTTTTGATGTTCGCATTATAAGTATATGCTGCAAAGAATATAACTAAGCCGAGAATGACAAGGTTGACAATATGTTGTCCTTTAAAAGAAAAGTCTTTCACTCTTCCACTTAGTTTTCCCCAGGCAATAATACTACCGGTATAAGAAACGGTTCCAATTATTGCCCCGGCAATTATAGTTAAATATTGGCCGATAGATGCTACATCAGAAAAAAAGGTTGAGTCAAGAGATTTGTTAGATTCATAGATATGATAAAACTCCACAGCCGAAATTATTGCCGCACAAGCACCACCCATGCCATTAAACAAGCTCACCATTTCTGGCATGGCAGTCATCTTTACTTTCCTGGCAGCCAGTGTCCCGGAAATCCCACCAATTAAAATCCCCCCGAAGATCCAACCATAATTGTGTAACCTGTTTCCTGCCTCATCACGATATAAAAAAATAGTTCCGACAACTGCGAGTGTCATCCCTGTTGCAGCAATCAGGTTTCCTCTTCTCGCTGTTGCAGGGTTCGATAACATCTTTAATCCGAGAATGAAAGTAACTGAGCCGATGAGATAACAAACTGTAAGTACATTCAATTGCATAAAGTAATTTTGAAAATCCGAATATCGAAATCCGAAATCTGAATGGGCAATTTGTAAACTCCAGGGATCATTTCTAGTTTTCTATAAATTGAGCCAAAAATATTTTCTAATTCAATCGCTTCCGGAATTAACTCTAATCTTTCTCTTTCAAGATCCTTATTGCCATAAGGTAATACATGCTTCAGCCATAATTTGCTTTCCTTTGATTCCTTCCGGGAGATTTTTATATGCATCTTTTTATCCTGACTACCTAAGCTTTCATTAGCTTCAATATATTTGAAGGTATCGAGCCAGCTGCTCTTACAAGTTGCCGGATGTATTCAGTGTTTATTACATCTTTCCTGAGTTTGAGACAAAAATCTCTTATACGCAAAGAAAATTTCTCTGTTCTTTCTTCTAAATCATATTTCTTCTTTAGTTCTTCCATTCGGATTTCAATATTCTTATTTCGGATTTCGCTTGGAGCGAAACATTTCCAGCATTCTGTCCGTTACAACAAAGCCACCCACAACATTTAATGTTCCCAGGATGACTGCAAGAAATCCCAGTATCAGTGCCAGGTAATTATCAGTCTCGGCTTTACCCATAACGATAATGGCTCCAATGACCACTACGCCATGAATAGCATTGGCACCGCTCATGAGCGGCGTATGCAAAACACTTGGTACCCGGCCGATGACCTCAATACCTACAAAGACCATCAGGATGACGATGTAGATCATTTGCTGGTTAGCAGTAATCCATGTTAAAATAGAGTTCATAAAAAATATTCAATGTTCAATAATCAATATTCAATGCTCAGTAGAAAACAAAACGTACAAGAGTCCAGACGATAAATGTTCCGACGCCTTGGTCGGAATCGAGACATTTATCGTCTCTGATCGGGATGCCGACCGCAGCGCCGGCATGCGACGCAACAAAAGTCGATAGTAGTACAAACGCTGATAACATAATTATTCTCACCATCCTTCATAATCCTCTCAAATCGTGGTTCTGACTCTCTCATTCACCACTTCACCATTATAGGTTATACAACTTCCTTTTACCAAATCATCTTCCCAATTCAAATTTATTTGTCCTTCTTTAGTTATGATAAGCTGCAAAAAATTTAAAACATTTTTCCCATACATTTTGCTGGCATCGCTGGGCATTGTGGCCGGTAAATTACCATTGCCAACAATGCTTACACCATTGTATTTTACGGTTTCATTATTTTTTGTAAAGGGAGTATTTCCACCGGTAGCTGCAGCAATATCAATAATGACCGAGCCATTGCGCATGGTCTTCAACATTTCCTCGGTGATCAATAGCGGAGCTTTTTTGCCAGGGATATTGGCTGTTGTAATTACAATATCAGCTTTGGCAATACTTTCAGCAATTCTTTTCTGCTGACGTTGTTTGTATTCTTCTGTTTGCTCTACCGCATAGCCACCAGCCTTGCTTGCATCCGCAGCGCCCTCTATCTCTATAAATTTTGCACCGAGACTAACCACTTCTTCTTTTACCGCGGGTCTTGTATCAAATACTTCGACGACAGCGCCCAATCGCCTCGCAGTTGCAATAGCCTGCAAACCTGCAACGCCGGCACCAAGAACTAAAACTTTTGCCGGAGCAATAGTTCCCGCTGCAGTCATAAACATCGGAAAGTATCTTGTGTATAAATTAGCGGCCTGCAGCACTGCTTTATATCCCGCAATATTTCCCTGGGAACTCAATACGTCCATCATTTGTGCACGGGTAGTGCGGGGTAACATATCCAATGAAAAACTGGTAATACTTTGCCGGGCCCACTGGTGTACAAGCTGCTGATTGTGTAAAGGAGAATATATCCCGATTAGAATTTTGCCGGCAGGCCGGCCAGGCAGGGAATTCGTGATTGGAAATTCGTAACCCGGTTGATGAATACTTAAAATTATATCGGACAGCTGCAGAACTTCACTCCTGCTTTTTATTTCCGCCCCGGCTTTTTGGTAATTGCTATCATCAGCAAAAGCCTTTCCCCCTGCTCCGTTTTCAACAAATACAGTAATTCCTTTTTTAATAAGTGTAGTGACTGCTTCTGGAAGCAGCGATACCCTTGTTTCATAAGAAGGTTCTTTTAATATGCCTATTGTCATATCTTTTCTAAAAGGATTGAAGATAAAGAAAATTTTGAGTTGCAAAATTTAGTACTCCGCGAAAGAATGGGCTACTCATCTCTTTTTCGATTTACTAAAAAGCCAGGGAAGAAGTTCTTTTTCCTGGAAAGCATTTACCCAACTGTTGTGTTTCACCCCCGGGTATTCTGTGTATTGCACATCGGCATTGAGCTTTTTTAATTTGTGATAAAACTGGCGGGAAAAATATACAGGTACAACATCATCTTCCTTTCCATGAAAAATCCATAAAGCAGTTTGTTTTGCAAATTTATCAGCAGTAGAAACTTTACCTGCTCCGCATATTGGAAAGGCAGCGGTGAATAAATCTGGATATCGTGCTACCATGTCAAAAACACCCATGGCCCCCTGTGATAATCCTCCAAGATATATTCTGTTTGGATCTATGAATGAAAGGCCTACTAAACTATCAAGCAATTGCTTCAGTAAAGATATAATTGCAGTTGGTTCTTTGCGAAAAGGGAAATTCACTTGTTTAATTATTCCAACCGAATCGAGTTCTGTCTCAAAATAAGCCCACAGATCATTTGGCGGGCACTGTGGAAAAACAATAACGGCAGGAAAGTTACGCCTGTTTGAATCTGATAAAAAAAAGCGGCCGCCAATATCCAGTTGTGCCTCGTTATCAAATCCTTTTTCAGAGGCCCCGTGTAAAAAAATAAGGAGCGGGTATTTTTCTGCGGCATCAAATGTCAATGGATAAAGAATTCGATAAGCGAGTCCCAGGTCCTTCCTTACAAATACTTCTTTTTTATATTCACTAAGATCCTGGGCGTGCAATGAAAGAAAAAGAAAAAGAAGCACTGGAAGAAAAATAATTCTCATAGATATATGTCAAAATTGAATCGTAAAATGCTGCTTCTCCCTAAACTCCTGCCGGAATAAAATTATACCAATAAAAAAAAGATCGATGGAACATCGAACAGAAGGATGCTCTTTAATATTATCCCAGGCCCGCTCCATTTCCTTACTCCAGTGAATATCATCAAAAATAAAAATGGAATTATTGTTTGCCTTTGGTAATAGCCATTGAAAATAATTTTCTGTTGGTTCCCGGCGATGATTGCCATCAATAAATGCAAAATCAACAGATGACAGATTATAAAGAACAGATAGTAACGTGTAATCAAAATTCCCTTCAACTAACTTAATTTTTTGTATTTCCAAAGTTTTAAAATTCATTCTTGCACTATTTGCTATTTCTGTCGAACCTTCGAAGGTGAAAATATTTGCATCAGGGTTTGCCAATGAAAGATAACTTGCCGTAAGACCTAAGGATGTGCCCAATTCAATCATTGTATTGGGCTTGTAATATTTTACTATGCGATACAGCAGTTGTGAATACTTTTTTGGCTTGATGGCATTCTTTGCGATTGATGCAATTGATTTCTGATTAGATCCTGATGAAGAAGAACGGGCTCCATAATCTTCAATATTCAATACGGATTTATTTGCCAGTAATTTTTTCCGGATATTTTCCACCTTTTGATAGTCAGCATAATCCTTCTTATCATTTAAAATATTTTTTATAAAATCAAAAACAAAAGGAGAATGAATGCCATGGCCCTTTCCATTTGACGCGATCAAATAGTAATTGAGATACTTAAAAGCAAGCCGAAATGACGAGTACATGCCCTATCCCCTAAAGGGGTATTTTGAAAAGAATAATATAAGAAGAAATTTATAAACCACTTACTTGGTTCGAATTGAGTTTAAAGCCCATTTAATAAGAAATATTTCATTATTCCCCTTTAGGGGATAGGGGCTTTCTCTCCCAAACCTGGAAAGAAAGAGCATAAGGATTTTTATCATCCGGTTCGCAATCAAAATTCTTCGTAAGTTTCCACTCATCCTCGTTTATTTCAGGGAAAAAAGCATCCCCGTCAAAATTCCCATGAACACGGGTCAAATAAATTTTATCGGCAGATGGAAGAGCCGCCTGGAAAATTTCAGCACCCCCGGTAATAAAAATTTCTCTGACATCAGCTTGTGTCGCAGCAGTAATGGCCTTGTCAATACTTTGCACAACCTGGACACCCTCTGCTTTCCAGTTCTTATTTCTCGTGATCACAATATTTTTTCTTCCCTTTAGCGGCTTGCCAAGAGCTTCAAAAGATTTACGTCCCATTATGACCGGCATGCCCCAGGTGATGTTTTTAAAGTACTTCGTATCTGTAGGCAAATGCCAGGGTAGTTGATTATCTTTTCCTATAACATTATTTTCGGAAGCTGCAACGATGAAACTTATGACCACAATGCTGATTTGCTTATTGGCAACGGATAAGGTGTTCTGCCTAATTGAAGTTTTACCTGCTCCATGTGGTTACTATAAATATGTACGTCTCCGAAAGTATGAATGAATTCACCAGGTGCAAGATCACAAACCTGTGCGATCATCATGGTAAGTAAAGCATACGAGGCAATATTAAAAGGGACTCCTAAAAATACATCGGCGCTACGCTGGTAAAGTTGACAACTTAGTTTTCCATTCACTACGTAAAACTGAAAAAGCACATGACAAGGCATCAGTGCCATCTTTGGAAGATCGGAGACATTCCATGCACTTACAATTAACCTGCGACTATCAGGATTTGTTTTAATCTGTTTAGTGAGATCAGTGACCTGGTCAACTATTTTTTCATCGGCGCCCTGCCAGTTGCGCCATTGTTTTCCATATACAGGTCCTAATTCTCCGTTTTCATCGGCCCACTCATCCCAAATGCTCACACCATGTTCTTTGAGATAGGCAATATTTGTTTCTCCTTTCAAGAACCATAGCAACTCATAAATGATACTCTTTAAATGGAGTTTTTTTGTCGTCACCAATGGAAATCCCTCTTGCAGATCAAAACGCATTTGATAGCCAAAACAACTTTTTGTCCCGGTTCCTGTACGGTCGGATTTTTCTACACCATTATCGAGTATATATTGAAGCAGATCGAGGTATTGTTGCATGGGTGCAAGTTAAACAGAACCGCGATTTTTTGGATTTATAAAAAGGGATTGTGGGGAAACTGTGAATTGAAAAATCAATTCTTATGTATATATGCATCTACCCGCTGCTTCACATTTTCTCGTATATCCATCCAGAATAAATTGTAATCGGCAATATGAAAATTGCCAAGCCTCGAAGCTAACCCGGATTTTTGTTCAATATCCTCTGGTAGTTCAATCCACAAGACATTTATATCGGGCGCAACTTCTACACTGATCCTTTTTGAAATAAGTTTATTAAAATCTTTCCCTATGGCACCCCTATGCATTTCCTTTGGCGTCCAGTTATTGTTGGTTGTCCAGCTTACGGGGTTAATACAAAGTGAATTTCCATTTTCTCTTTTTACGAGGAAATCCTCTTTATCCTTTTTATAGGTGCGCCAACCCACAACACAACCTGTCTGTGCGGGCAAATTTCCAAACGGCAAATTTTTGAAATCATCTTTTCTTATTTGCCAGCCTGGTACATAAGCACAAACCAATTGTTTCTGTAATGGCTTACCATCAAAAAATTCTTTCAGCAAACGGACCGCATGCATGGAACCCTGGCTATGTGCTGCAATAATGATAGGCCTTCCCTGATTCCAATGATCGAGATAATATTGAAACGCTGTCTTCAAATCTCCATAAGCAAGATCAAATGCTTTTTTTGATTCCTCACTCGTGATTTGAAAATATGCCTTCAAATGGGCTTGCCGGTAGCGCGGTGCAAAAACGCGGCAATTTCCGTTGAATAGGGAAGCCTGGTATAAGATGGTTGTAATATCTGTTTGATGGTTAAGGGCAGAATCATCAACATCAGCATTCATATTAGCATTGCGTGCATCCCGGATATATGTGGTGGGGTGCAAAAAGAAAACATCAACATTGGTATCGCAAGTTTTATCATTTAAAAATGAAGGAATACTGTCACTATAATCCCATTTGCCGGGATGTGCAGCCCAATAATATAAATCGCTATAATCGGGCGGAGCGGGATCAACATCTTCGGATTTACTTTCACTCCGTTGTTCTCGTCGTTCTTTTATCCGTTCACGAAGAGTTTGCGAGAACGAGACATTTTGCAGAAAAATTATAGCAGAAAAAAGGAAACTGATTTTTTTCATGAAATTTATTTTGCAAGAATTCAAACTTACATGGCAGATGAAAGTTTAGTGCCACTGGTTGCTCAGATAGCAACAAACATCAGGAAGAAGCGGCATAGAATTGTTACCAAACAAGAGTACCACTGTTTGTAATATCAAACTTCAAATTATAAACCTCTTCGCCTCATTTCTTTTTTAATTAATGTCAGCTCCCTTCCCGTTTGGCCCTTTACAGAACTATTCTCCTGTGCCCGTCGCATGAGATAGGGGATTACGTCTTTGAGGGGGCCAAAAGGAAGATACTTGCTGACATGGCAACCCGCCTTTGCCAGATTGAAAGTAATATTATCGCTCATGCCATACAACTGGGAAAGATGAATATGAGGATGATCAAGCGGCAGGTTTTTTTGCTGAAGCAATTGGGTAGTCAATAAATTGCTGTACTCATTATGTGAAGCAATTACCAGGGCAACACGATCCAGATGATCAATGCAGAATTGAATAGCCGAATTGAAATCACTGTCAGTGGCGGCTTTATCTGTTTGAATAGGCGAAGGATAATTCATTTGGACCGCTCTTCTTCTTTCTTTTTCCATATATGCCCCCCGGACCAGCTTGGCACCTAAGATAAAATTTCGTTGCCGTGCTGCCTCGTGAGAGTCTTTTAAAAATTGCAAACGGTCATGACGATACAACTGTAGGGTATTAAACACAACCACTTTATTTTTATTAAACTTCTCCATCATCAAAATGGTCATAACATCAATAGGATCCTGGATCCAGGTTTCTTCGGCATCAATAAAGACACCTACATTTTTTTCTACGGCGGATGTACAAATGAGCTGTAATCTGTCTTGTATTCTTTGCCATTCTGCTTCTTCTTCCGGTGTTAATGTTTCCAATGCTTTGGAAAATCTTTTCATTAATGACCCTGCATTCTGCTCTGCGGAATGATCAAGTTCTTCCAATAAGCCAAATCTCGCTATTCCCGTAACTTTTACACTCATATAAGGAATATTGGGTTGTGTGCCTGCATAGTTAATGACCCGGATGAATTCCTCTGTTGCCTGATCGAATGCTTCTTCACGGTGCCCGCCCTCCACGCCATAATCTAAAATCACCTGCACACCATATTCACCCAATTTTCTGGCAACCGATGCGGTTTCTTCCAGCGTTTCACCTCCGACAAATTGTTTGAAAATTGTTTTACGAATCAGTCCTTTTACCGGTAACCCAATGCGAATAGCCCACGGAGTGATGCGGGTTCCTAATTTCACGAGCCATTGATAACTCATCGATTTAAAAAGAAACCGCGCCCTTTTTAATTCCTTGTCTGTTTTATAAGCAAATGCGTTCTGCGTATTATCAAACGAAATAACAGGATCAGGATCCATAGCAAATTTTATGATGCTGGCAAAGGTAGTCGCCAATAAGCAATAGACAATGACATCGCTCAGGATGAAAAATGATAGTATTCATAGTTCATTATTGAAGGTCTTAACTTTACAAAAATTGACAGATGGACTCAAAAAAATCTTCAGAGAGCCTAACAATGATGACAGAGATCGTTCTTCCAAATGATACAAATATATTTGGAAACTTAATGGGTGGCCGGTTAATGTACTGGATGGATATTGCGGCTGCCATTTCTGCTCAAAAACATTGCAATGCTCCGGTGGTTACGGCATCCGTAGATAATATTTCTTTTGAAAGTCCTATTAAGCTGGGAAATACAGTACATGTAGAGGCAAGGGTAACAAGAGCCTTTAATACTTCCATGGAAGTTCATTTGAAGGTGTGGGGTGAAGATCATATTCAACAATACAAATACAAAAGTAATGAGGCCTATTACACATTTGTTGCACTCGATTCCAGCATCAGGCCACGGCCTGTACCACAATTAATTCCTGAAACAACCGAAGAAAAAAAATTATTTGATGGAGCATTGAGAAGAAGACAATTGAGATTGATATTAGGGGGAAAAATGAAACCAGATGATGCCGCGGAATTGAGGGCTTTGTTTGTGAAGGAATAACCATGACAGCTGGCAATGGAAGATAGGCAATAATATTTTTTGCCAGTTGCGAATTGCACATTTTTTATTACTCACCTATCGTTTCCCAATGATGTGCCCCTTTCACCATGTAAGTTTTGCTTTGTTCAATAGCGTCCATTACCTGTGCTAAAATAATTTCAGCAGGTGCATCATAATCTATTGGAAGCGGCTCTTTGAAACTCACTGATAATTGTGATCCTCTCTTTTTGAACTTTAATCCTTTTTTATTAAAAGCTCTCCAGAAACCCCTGATCACAACAGGGATCACGATTGGTCTGGCTTGTTTAATGATAAATGCAGTTCCTTTTCTCCCGGGAGCAAAAGGCTTGGTGGTGCCTTGCGGAAAAGTGATGACCCAATTATTCCTTAATGCTCTCGTTACTTTTCTTGTGTCAGACGGATCGAGCCCCCGGCGCATCTCCCTTGCTTCAACATTCCAGGTACGTTTTACCGTCAGTGCCCCTGCCAGGGTGAAAAAACGGCTGATCCAACTCCCTTTCATTGTTTCCGCCGCCGCTACATAATATACGCTGGTAAATGGATTCAATAAATAATAAGGAACGCCTAGCCTGTTTTTCTTACCCCATTTCACGGCGCAAAAAATATGAAGAAAGCTAATGACGTCTGCAAAATATGTTTGGTGATTACTTACAAATAATACATTCCTGTGAGAAAGATCCTTAATATTTTCAGTACCGGAAATTTTTAAACGATTAACCCAGACAAGACCCGGGTAAGAAATAATTCCAACAATCGCATAAACGAATGCCCTGACTATCCGAATCTTTTTTAGCTTTTCAATAAATGAAGCCATAACACCATTTAAATTCTAAAAAGAGGGCCCCTGGAAAGGAGCCCTGTGAAATTAATAAACCTGACTAACTATCTGAAAAAAATTCGTTTCACTCTTACCGCCATTCTAAATAGCCATTGATTGTATGGTTAAGAGATGCACCGTTCAACTATTGGTACTCTAAATATTATAAATTCTAGAGAAAATTTCAGGGGGACGAAAGGAGAAATCCGGAATCACCGGAAACAGGAAACATTTGGTTAAAAAAACGTACCAAAAAAAAATCATTGAATAATGGCGGTTTATTTTAAAAAAATAAAAATTCTGTAGAGATAATTCTACATAAAAAAAATCAATGTGCAAAGAAATTTCAAAGTCTTTCGTATGCCAGGTGATGGTTAATTCTCGTTATCAAGTGATCCAATTCATAAGGTTTTACCACAAAATCATCGGCACCATACTTAGCATATTCAACACTGGTTTCGGGAAACGCAGAATACAGGATGATCTTTATTGATTTCGTTTCGGCATTTTCTTTTAGCTGCCGACAAATATTTCTTCCATCCTGGTCACCCAACTTTACATCCAATAAGATCAGATCAGGTTTAAAAGAATCGATAGAATAAAAAATGTTATCGGTTTTGGCCAATGAAAGAACATCAAATCCTTTTTGCCTTAACAAGGAACTGCCAAGGAATAATAAATCCACATCATCGTCTATGACAAGAATCCTGAACATTACAGAGACTAATAGAGAATCATCACAGGTGGCAGACTTTGGCAAGTTTTAAAGGGAGGATTTCAAATTAACTCCTTTTACTGCAAGAATTATGCAAGCCAGGCTGACCGGCTGCCAGGAATAAAATAAGCCTTACAAATAAATCAGTTCAATTAACCAGCCGGTAATTTTACCATGAGGCAATATCAACGCCTGATAAAAATGTAGAAAGCGTTCTACATTTTATTTGGTTTATTGTTTATGCTATTGAACTTTCAGCCAATTAAGGACTCAGCGTAACTGGCCTTAAAATTGACATAGAATTTATCCAATCTTCCTTTTTATGAGAAGTGTCCTCTTCAACCTGCGTCATAAAGCCGAAATCATTTTTCAAAATAACACTGCAACAAAAGACAGGCCTTTAGGGTTTCAAATAATAGTGGCTACGCTTTTCACGGTTGATGTGGTTGCATTCATTGCTTTTTGTATAATCAAAATAATTTCCCGTTAATGAAGTTGTATAAAATAAAAAAACGGGAAAATATCTATTACAATTTTATATTGTTGATCGTTGTTGTTATTCTTCAGGGAGCCCAACTCCCTGCAGGCATAATGATCAGTAGGGTTGAAGCCAATAAAAAAAGCGTCCTGATAAATCGGGACGCTTTTGCCTATTTAAACAGATAATTATTCGCTTTTTTTATTATCATCTGTCTTTTCTTCTTCTTTCAATTTTGCTTTGATCTCAGCCAGTGCTCCTAAATCACCCAAAGTTGCTTTCTCCACCTTGCTCTGAACATTCTTCACTGCCTTTCTTGTTTTTTCTGATTCAACCCTGGCATCTTTCTTAGCGGCTTCTTTTTCTTCAAATTTGCTCTGTTCCCAAATGCGTGTATGAGAAAGAACAATTCGTTTTTCATTCCGGTCAAATTCGATTACCATAAATTGAGCTGTTTCATCTGCCCCAATGGGTTTTCCATCTTCTTTTATTAAATGCCGGGCCGGGGCAAACCCTTCCAAACCGTAAGGCAATTGAACAATAGCACCTTTATCATCCCTGCGGATAACAGTGCCTTCATGAATAGAGCCAATAGCAAAAGTATCCTGCAAAGTATTCCACGGGTCTTCTTCCAATTGTTTGTGACCTAACTGAAGTTTGCGATTGTCTTTATCAATTCCCAGGATCACAATCTCAATATTCTCTCCCACCTTCGTGTATTCGCTGGGATGATTGAAACGTTTTAACCAGCTCAGGTCGCT
>WNFX01004043.1_pt1 | contig 14496 bp, 10 predicted proteins | sample 5400111 | NCBI WGS metagenome assembly WNFX01 (sample SAMN13153363, study PRJNA577476) | soil metagenome | isolation source: 40 cm soil or saprolite under grassland replicate 1 | place: USA:California | collected 2016-06-15 | reverse complement strand
ATGATTTCCTCGACGTAGTGCGTCACGAGCAGGATGGTCACCCCCTGGCGCGCGACGGCCCGAATCCGTTCCATGAACGCGTGCCGCGCCACGAGATCCAGTCCCCGCGTCGGCTCGTCCAGGACGAGCACCCTGGGACTATGGACCAGGGCGCGGGCGATCAGCACTCGCCGAGCCTCGCCGGTTGACATCGTATCCAGCGTTCTGTGCGCCAGCGCCGAGGATCCCACGCGATCGAGCGCCTCGAGGGCCTGTCCTCGCATCGCCTCGGTGAGATGCTGATGCGCGAAGACGCCATGCGTCGCGAAGAATCCCGACGAGACAGTGTCGAGGCCCGTCAGCACGCCATTCGAGTTGCCGTGCACGAATCGATCGTGCAGATCGGCCGACACGATGCCCATCTGGGACCGCAGCTCGAACACGTTCCAGCGATCCTGTCCGAAGACGCGAATCGGCGGCGCCTCATCGCCCGCCGCGAGCGGGTACTGCTGCAGCGTCAGCAGCTTCATGAATGTCGACTTGCCCGCCCCGTTCGGGCCGAGGATGGCGGTGTGCTCCCCGAGGGAGATCGTCAGCGTCAGCGCGTCGAGGATACGCGCATCGCCGAGGACGACAGTCGCGTCGTTCAGTTCGAGGAAAAAAGCAATGAGGGAAGCCCGCCTGTTACCGGCTACGGAGCATCAGGCTGATGACGCCGGCAAGCGCAACTACCTGGCCGATCCAGAACACAAAGTTCCATTTGATCAGCTCGAAGCGGCTCGACACGATTTCACCATGAAGATCCGTCTGGAGCTGGGCGATGTCGACACGCAGCTTCGAGGTCTCCTCAACGAGGCGTCGCTCGAAGCGCTCGGCGGTCTTCTCCAGGACGTCGTCCGCGCACGCGCGCTGGCTGGCATGAAGCATATCGACCAGCGCCCTCGCGCCCCTCTCACTAAGTCGATCCATCAGGATCTCCGGCACTGCAACAGGTGACACTTGACACCTCTCATGCGCAGGGCCCGACCTCTCGACGACGATGCCATCGTCCGGAGAGCGTGTCAAGAGGCGACGCTACCGAATCCGCCAGCCGTTGATCGGGCCACCGTGGAAGAAGGCGGCCGGCGTCATCACGCCGTCCTTCTTGAACACCTGCCCGTCTTTCATGACGAACTGCACGTTCTTCAGCGCGTCCACATCGTCCAGCGGATTCCCGGGCACCCCGATCAGGTCGGCGAAGAAACCGGCCTTGATCGGACCGCGTGTCTTCTCGGTCTCGCTCACCTTGTAGCCGTTGATCGTCATCGCGCGCAGAATGTCGGCGTTGGGGATGCCGGCGTCCTTCCAGGTTTTCAGGAACTCGATGCACAGTTCGCCGCGCGTCTTGCCGGCCACGTAGTAGTCGGCGTCGGTCGAAAACGTCAGCGGGACCTTCTTGGCGTACGCGTCCTTCAGGCTGGCGATCGTCCGCTGATACGCCTCCGGTGTCACTCGATGACCGGCCAGCCCCTCCGGCGTGTCGGTGCCGGCGCGCCAGATGCCCTTCTGCGCCATCATCGTATGCATCTCTTCGTTCAGACCGGTCGAGTGCGCGATTGACCAGATGCCCGCCTCGATTGCGTTGCGCGCGCCGTTCAGCGTCTGGACGTGGCCCTCCACCTTCATGCCAACCTTCGCGGCTTCGCGGATGAACAGGCGGATCTCGTCAGCCGTGTAGCCGTACGGCTTGCAGTCGACGCAGATCTTGATCACCTTCGCGCCGAACAACACGTTCTGACGCACCGCCTTGACGATCTCGTCCGGCGTGTCGGCGTCGAGATATTCGGGATAGACGATGTTGTGCTGCTTCGCCATCTCCGGCGTCGGGAAGAACTGGCCGCCCATGCCGCCGATGATGATCCCGGAGTTGATGATCGTCGGACCGGGGATCCAGCCCTGCTCGATCGCCTGGCGCAGCGCCGTGTCGGCATACAGCGCGTTGTTGCCCATGTCGCGGACGATCGTGAAGCCCGACGCGAGCATCTGGATGCCGTTCGAGGCCGCCTGAATGGCGCGCAGCGCTGTCGACTCCTGTACGTAGGTGTAGTAATAGATGTTGTTCTCGGGCTCTGGCTTGTAGGTGAGCGCGAGATGGTTGTGCGCCTCGACCAGCCCGGGCAGGACCGTCAGCTGCGAGAGATCGACCACTCGCGCTCCCGCCGGGATCGCCACGTTCGGTCCGACGTCGCGAATCCGCGTGCCCTCGACGACGATGATCTGATTCGTGAGGATACGGCCGGCTTCAGGATCGAGAAGTCGTCCGGCACGAATCGCAGTGACAGGCGCAACCTGCTGCTGCGCCAGCAGTGTGGCGCCCATCACCGCGCAAAGAACGAACGAAAGCCGCACCCGTCGCATCAGTTCCTGCCCTTCCCGCCCGTCCTGCCTGTCCCGCTCCCTACGGCTGTGCGGCAGTCGTCGTTGCCCGCCCGCCCGCGGCGCGTGTCCACTGTTTGAACCAACTCATCATGTACAACTGCGTGCGGATGTAGTTCGACGGCTTCGATCCCGTGCCGTGGTATTCCTCGTTGAACTGAAGCAGTTTCACCGGCACCCCCTTCACCTTCAGGGCCGCGTAGTACTCCTCGGTCTGCGGCATCGGCGTCCGCCGGTCGAGTACGCCCGTCATCAGCAGCGTCGGCGTCGTCACCTTGCCGACGGTCATCAACGAAGAGTGCGACAGCCAGTCCGACGGATCTTCCCAGAACGGCTTCTTGAAGAAGCTGTAGGTGAAGAGCGGGATGTCGGTATGCCCGGCCATACTGAGCCAGTCGATCACCGGGCAGCGCACCGCCGCCGCGGCGAATCGGTCGGTGTGTCCGATGACCCAGCTCGAAAGGACGCCGCCGCCGCTGCAGCCCGAGACGTACATGCGCGAGGTGTCGATATAGCCTCTGCCGACCACGGTGTCGACGCCGGCCATCAAGTCGTCGTAGTCGGGACCGGGATAGTTGTGATCGATGCCGTTGATGAAGTCGCTGCCGTAGCCGGTGCTGCCGCGCGGATTCGTGACCAGCACCACGAAGCCGTTCGCCGCGAAGTTCTGGAACATGTAGTTGAAGCCGACGTTGTAGTTGCCGAAGGGCCCGCCATGTATTTCGAGAATCAGCGGGTATTTCTTCGAGGCGTCGAACGACGGTGGCTTCACGATCCACCCCATCACCTTGGCGTTGCCGCTCGACGTATAGCTGACCTCGTCGATCTTCGCGAGCTGCTTGCCCTGCAGCACGTCGCCGTTCACATCTGTGAGCTTTGTGATCTGACCGGGCTGCTTGAGGTTGTACTTCACGACGTCAGGCGGGGTGTTGAGATCCGACGACACACCAGCCGCGACGAGATCCTTCGACACCGAGTCGAACGAGAGCATCTGCCGTCCGCTGGTGAGCGGCTTGACGCCGCCCGTGATTGACGCGATCTGCACGTTGCGCGCGCCGTTGCTGTCGGCGTCGAAGTAGATGCTCGCGCCGTCTGGGGCCCAGCGCATGTTGATCGGATCGCGATCGAAGTCGCCGCTAATCTTGCGCATGTCGCTGCCGCTGCCGGTCAGCGGAATCACGAACATGTCGCTCACGGTATGTGAATGTCCCGTCGATGGGTGTCCAGTGAACGCAACGGTCCGTCCGTCCGGGGACACCACCGGCCGACCCCAGTTGCCGGCCTTCGCAACCAGATCGCGAACATTGCCGCCCGAGATGTCGACGACGTAGATCTGCGACGACTGGTACTGCATGTCGGCGTCCGCCGACCTGTTGCCGTCGAACACGATCGACTTGCTGTCGGGGGTCCAGTCGATCGCCGCGCCGCCGCGGAGCTCGCCGGCGCCGACGCTCCATTTTCCAGGCGTCAGATCCCGCGGGGTCCCACCGTCGCTTGGCACCACGAACAGATGCGTAAAGCCCTCGTCGAGGAATCCAACCTGGTCCTGTCGAAAATGCAGACTCGACACGACCCGTGGCGCCGGCGTCCACTTTGCGCCTTTCGGCTCCGGCGGCATGCTGATCGACCACTTGTCCTGCTCGGGCACGAACATCGAGAAGGCGATCGACTTGCCGTCCGGCGACCACTTCGCATTGCGCGGCGCCTCGCTGATGTGCGTGATCTGCGTCGCCGGACCGTCGGTGTCGACCCAACGTACGAACAACTGCGACCCCTTCGGCTCGCCTTCACCCTGATACAGCAACCGCTTGCCGTCGGGCGACCAGCGCGGCGCGCCGCCCTTGACGAGCAGGCGATGCTGCGATCCGTCCGCGTTCACGATCCACAGCTCGGAATCCCATTTGTCTTCGAGCTTGTTGACATGCTGCCGCGTGTAGACGACGCGGGATCCATCCGGCGAGATCTGGGCATCGCTGACGCGTTCCCAATCGAGCCAATGCTCGGTGGTCAGCAGTGTGTCGGACCGCGTCTCCTGCGCCCGGAGCGCGCCCCCGGCGATTGCCGCGAGAGCAGAACAGATGATCGCCGCTGCGAGCCTTCTCATCTTCTTCATGGCATCTCTCCGATCTAGTCCACCCGTCCTGCCCATCCCGCCCATCCTGCCCATCCTGCCCATCCTGCCCATCCTGCCCATCCTGCCCATCCCGCCCATCCCGCTCTGACGCACCTGACCTACCCGACCCACCTGACCTCTCTGGCCTATTGCTGTCCCGCCGTCGTCGGCCGCTGAGCCGTCGCGCGCTCGAGTCCCTTCAACGCGGCGCGGCGATTCGGCATGCGCGTCAGGGCCACCTGGAACTGCGCCGCCGCTTCAGCGGGACGGTTCATGCCGAGCAGCAGATTGCCGTACAGCTCGAACGACGGCTTGATCGGGTCCGCCGGGCCCGAGGGCGCGTCGAGCGTCATCTCGATCGCGGTCGCTTCCTTGATCAGCCGCTCGGCGGCCGCAGGATCGCTCTGACGGAACGCGATCACCGCTGCGATCTCCTTCTCCATAATCGCGAACGGCTTCGCGCGGTAGGCGTTCGATCCCGATTCGGCCTGCGTCCGCATCGCTTTGAGCTTGTCGAGCGCCACGTTCGCCGTCTCGACGTCGCCGAGGTTGGCGGCGCTGGCGCCCGCTGCGAACACGTAGGCGGCACTGCCGTCGTACCCGGGCGCGCCACCGTCGCGCACCGGCGCGGCGGCCAGCGCCAGCTTTTCCCATTTCTCGGTTTCGGTGATCTGCCGCGCCTTCATCGAGGCGTAGCCGTCGCGGACGTTCGGCGCCGGGTCCTTATCGGCCACCGCCTTCGCCTGGTCAACGCACTTCTGCGCATCGTCGAACTTCCCTTGCTGCAGATACGCGTACTGCAGCCACGACAGCGTGTGGAAGTCTTCGCGGCCGCGCGGCAGTTTCTTGGCCTCGGCCAGGTCCACTGCGGCTTTGTAGGCAACGATGTTCGACGCCACGACGTCGTCCCACATGCCGAGCTGGACGAAAATGTGCGACGGCATGTGCAGCGCATGCGCCGCGGACGGCGCGATCTTCGAGTAGGCGCGCGCCGCGGGGAGGCTCAGGATGGCGTGATCCGGATCGTCGAACGAATGAATGATGTAGTGCGCGGCGCCCGGATGCTTCGGGTTGCGCTGGAAGATCTCCTGCGAGATCGCCGCCGCCTGCATCGCGTTGCGGGTGTTGCTGACGCCGGCGCGTCCGGTGCCGAGCAGCGCCAGCGCGTACAAGCAGGCGATCTCGTCGTCGGCGGCGTATTTCGCGTGCAGCTTGCCCATCGCCCCGGCGTACGCGACGTCGCGCGCCAACTTGTCGCCGGCGCCGAAGAGGATCTCCGCGGTTTCCATCAAATCGCGTTCTTTGCCGGCGGGCGCTTTCGCCGCACGCGCCGCAGCCGTCGGAGCCAGCCGCTCGAGAACACGGCGCGCCGCCGCCAGATCCTGCTGCGCCCAGAGCGGGTGGTTGTAGCTCATCGCCTCGCCCCAGTAGGCGAGCGCGAAGCCCGGGTCGGCCTTCTGCGACTGCTGGAAGGCTTCCGCCGCGAGGTCGAACTCGAAGTTGTAGAGCGCCTTGGTGCCGACCAGGAAGGGCGCCTGCGCCGCCGCCTTCGCAGACGTCGGAAAGTTGATCGTCCCGAGCTCGCCGGTGCCCGTCTGCGCCCGCGGACCTGCAGCCGCCACCGTCAACACCGCCGTGAGGACGAGAATGCGTTTCATTGCTGTACCCTCCAGAGTAGGCGCCATTCTAGCGTCCTTCGGGCAGTGTACACTCGCGAAATGACCGTCACGATACGGCTGGCGGCCGCCGCAACCCCCGGTGATATCGACGCGATCTGTGCCATCCACAACCAGGGAATCGCGGACCGGATCGCGACCCTCGACACCACACCGCGCACCACGGACGATACGCGCGCCTGGCTGAGCGAGCGCCGCCCTCAGCATCCCGTGATCGTTGCGGAAGTCGACGGCACGGTCGTGGGATGGGCCAGCCTCAACCCCTTCAACGCCCGCGCGGCGTACGACAGTGTCGCCGACTTTTCGGTGTATATCGAACGGGGCTGGCGCGGCAAGGGGATCGGCCGTCAGCTGCTCGAGCAGTTGATCGACCTGGCGCGCGGCATCGGCTTCCACAAGATGGTTCTAGCGGCGATGGCCTACAACTCGGCTGGCATCGCGCTGTACTCGCGCGCCGGCTTCAGCCGTGTGGGCGTGTACCACGAGCAGGGCCAACTCGACGGCAAGTGGGTCGATGTGGTGATCATGGAAAAGATCCTGGCCTGACCGGTGCGCGTTCCGCGAGCCTCTTCTCCGGCCATTGCCAATTTCCTCACCGCGCTCACGGGCACGCTGCTCTTCAAGCTCGCGCTGTTCCGCTACGCGGCGTCCGGCGCTGAGGGGACGTCTTCCGCGTGGCTCACCTGGCCGCGGATCGTGTTGTGTCTGGGTTGGGACGTTGTTTCGGCACTGATCGTCGCGGGCGTTGCCACCGCGCTCCTCTCCGCCGCCGTGCTGGCGCTGTACGGCGTGTTTCTGGTCGTCAGCTACCACGTCGCGACCATCGTCGGCACTCCGCTGGACAAGGCCGCTATCGATTTGCTGTTCGTGTACAACGCCACGCCAGGAAGAACGGGGCGGCTGTTCACCGAGTCGGTGGTCCCGTACATCACTCCTGCAGTAGTGATCGAAGCGCTGCTCGCCGTCGTGCTCATGCCCGCAGTCTTGTTCTGGTGGCGACAACGGCTGAAGGCGGGACCACTCATCGGTCGCCGCGCGGTGGCGACCTTCGCGGTGCTGGTTTTTCTCACGTTGGTGGCGGTGCCAGGCCTTGCGAACGGATTGCTGGCGGTGCACACGTTCGGCCTCGAACGCAGTCCGCTGACGCTGCTGACTTCTTCGTATCTGGCCGAGCCCGTCCGCCAACTCGTCGGGCGCGACACCGCTCCGTCGGGCGATCCGTATTGCTTCGATCTGCGTTCGCCAGTGCCTGTGGAAGGCGCCAATCCGCTGACCAGCGCCGCGCCGAAGCGCACGAACCTCGTTCTGGTGATCCTCGAATCGATCTCCTCGGGCAACCTGTCGGCAGAGCCGACGCCGATGCCGTTCCTCCAGGCGCTCGGCCGCTCCCCCGAGGGCGTCCGGCTCGAAAGCCACTACGCGCACTGGGCGCAGACGATGAAGGCCGCGTTCAGCATCTGGTGTTCCGAGCTGCCGCATCCGGAATATCCACCCATTACCTACGTGAATCCGGCGATTCCCTGCGTGAGTTTGCCGGAAGCGCTGAAGGAGTCTGGATACGACACGGCCCTGTTCAGTTCCGCAGACTTTGCGTTCGACCGGCAGATACGATTCCTGCGCCACCGCCGCTTCGACGTGATGATCGATCGGAACGAGATGCCCGGCCGCACCGGTGCGTGGGAAAACACCTGGGGCATAGACGAGCGTGTGACCTCGGCCGCTGTGCTCGACTGGATTCGGCGACAGCGGGCAGAGCACGCCGATCGGCCCTTCTTCGCCGCGTACAACATGGCGGCCGGGCACCATCCGTATGAGTATCCAGGCTCGGCGTCCGGGCGGTGGCTCGACGGCGAGCGCGAATCTGCAGCGCAGCGCGCGACGCTGCGCTTCGTCGACGATCGGCTGCGCGATCTCGTCGACGGACTTCGTACCCAGCGGCTGCTCGAGTCGACGCTGATCGCGATCGTCTCCGACCACGGACCTGGCTCCGGGCGCGCCGGCATGGGGCGCATTCGCGATGCGTCGATCTACGAAGGCTCAGTGCATGTGCCGCTCGTGTTGCGCGGACCCCAGATGGCCCAGTCGAGCGGTGCCGTTACGTTGCCGACCGGTCACATCGATCTCGCCCCCACGTTGCTCGGGTTGCTCGGACTCGATCCGCCGGCCACGATGAAAGGAAGAAACCTGACGCGCAACAGCGAGCCGCGCCTGGTCATTCTGGCGACGCGGCCTCCCTTGTCGCAGGTCGGCGTCCGCGCCGGGCCCTGGAAGCTGGTGCACTGGGCGGAAACCGGAGTGAACGAGCTGTTCGACGTCGAGCGCGATCCGGACGAGCGCGTGGACCTGTCGGCCGGCCAGCGCGAGCTGGTGTCCACGCTCGATGCGATTGGCCATCGCTGGCAGACGCATTCACGCCATCTCGTCGAGAACTACGCCGCGGTGCTCGCTGCATCCGGCCATCGTTGTTCCGGTCAATGAGTCTGCGTCTGGCGATCGTCGCGCCGTACGACTTGTCGATTCCTGGCGGCGTCAACACGCAAATCCGAGGGCAGGCGCGCGCGCTCCGGCAGCTCGGGCACACCGTCGACGTGTTCGGCCCTGCATCGGGCGCGGTCGCAGGCGGCGAGCACATGCTCGGGCGTGCCGTCTCCATCAGGATGGGCGGGACCGATTCCGGGCTCGGCGCCGATCCGCGTGCGTTTCGCGCGGTCGGGCGCATGGCTCGCGGACCGTTCGACATCATCCACGTCCACGAGCCGCTGACGCCGCTCGTACCTTGGCTGGTGATTGCCGGCGCGCGGGCACCGCTGGTCGGGACGTTCCATGTCCACCGCGAATCCGGGCATCGGTGGTACGCCCTGTGGAAGCAGTTGCTGAAGCCGCTCGTCCGGCGGCTGCGCGCGCGCGTGGCCGTGTCCGCCGCAGCCCGCCGCACGGTGGCGACCTACTTTCCAGGCGAATACGAGATCATCCCGAATGGCATCGACGTCGAGGAGTTTCGCAGCGCACGGCCACGGCCGAGTGCGCTGGCAGGCAATCGGCGTGTGGTGCTCTACGTCGGCCGTCTCGAGCCACGCAAAGGCGTCGACTACTTGATTCGGGCGATGGCACTCGTGCAGCAGAGTGCGCCGGACGTGCAGCTGGTCATCGTCGGAGACGGATCGGAGCGCACCGCACTGACAGCGCTGGTCGGCGACCACAGCGTGGTCCAGTTCGCCGGGCGCGTGGCGGACGAGGAGCTGACCGCGTACGTGCAGGCGGCGGACATCGTCTGCTCGCCCGCTCTGGGCGGCGAGAGCTTCGGGATCGTGCTGCTCGAGGCGATGGCCTGCGGCAAGCCGATCGTGGCCAGCCGCATCGAAGGGTATGAAGCGCTGGTGGACGAAGCCGGCTGCGCGCGCCTGGTAACGCCCGGAGACGCCGGCGCTCTGGCCCGCGAGCTCACCACGCTGCTGGCGTCGCCAGAGAGACAGCGGCGGCTCGGTCTCGCCGGCGCCAGGGCTGCGCTCGAATACGATTGGGCCGTGATCGCTCGCCGCCTCGACGCCCTCTACCGGCGGGTCGCCGGTGTCGCGAGGAACGAGGGCGACCAGACGCGATTGCGCTCGATCAGGTAGGACCAGTCGGCCACGATATCGGTCAGCGCTGCGGCGCTCAGCGGTGAGGACGAAGGCGTGGCCGGCATGACGCCTGGGAACGCCACGCGGCTGATCGAGAGATTCGGGGTCCGTGCATCCACCAGGAGCGATGCGCCGTCGCGATCGAACCTCAAGCCGCCCGGCCGCACCGCGATCGCCGTGCGGGTCCCGTTGCGCGGCGACCCGAACAGGTCGCTGCCGAGCGCCGCCGACGGCCGGCGATCGCCCACCAGCGCGAGCAGGGTCGGCAGCATGTCGACATGGCTGGCCGGCGCCAGGATCCGCCGAGGCGGCCCCAGGAGGCGCTCCGGACCGGCCACGATCGCTTCGGTCCAGATGTTGTCGTTCTCCGGCAGCCCGGAGGTGCGGCGCAAGTCCAGGTAGAAGCCGTGATCGCCAAGGACAATCGTGATGGTGCGATCGCGCCGCTCACGAGCTTCCAGGAACGACAGCAGGATGCCGACCTCACGGTCGGTGTAGTTCAGCACCTGGCGGTAGCGCGGCTCGAGCGGTTCACTCAGCGCCACTGGCCGTTCCCCTGCGTCGGCCGGCAGGCGAAACGGATAGTGGGTGCTGTAGGTGGAGATGAATTCGAAGAGCGGTGCTCCCTGCGCCGCGGCATCGTGACGCCGGATTTCGTCGATGCCACGCGTCAGGATGTTGTGATCGGTCGGCGCCTCGCCGTCGGCGACGAGGTCGATCACGGTTGAGTACCAGGCGGGCAGCCAGCGGTCCTGATGATCGAAATGAGGATCCGCGCCGATGTAGGTCGTGTCGTAGCCGAAGTCGCGCAGCCTCCCGGGAATGTTGTCGAAGCGCCGGTTCGCGAAGTCGGTGATGATCTCCTTCCGGCGGTGAGGCCAGGCCGAGCAGTGGAAGGCGAGCACCGACGGCGCGCTCGGAAAGCCGTTGGAAGTGAACGTCGGAAACACGACGCTCCGACTGGCGAGGGCATCGAGGTTCGGCGTTGCGGACGCGCGAGCGCTGCCGCCGGCGCCGAGCTCGTCTGCCCGCAGGCTCTCGATCATCACGACCACGATGTCAAGCCCACCTTCGCTCGGCGACACGCCATCGAGCTTCGGCGTGCCAGGCGTCGCATCAATCCATCGATAGACGAGTGGGTACTGGTCGCTGAGCCATGCGGCGCCCACCGGAAGTCCCACGATGGTGCGCAGCTCGCGGATGGCATCCGATTCCGATCCGCGCAGCGACGTGCGATCCAGCCCCAGCCACTCCCGCGCGAACGCGACCTCGATGGGAGGCGGCGGACCCGGCCAGTAGATGAGCGCGGAGGCCGACAACAAGGCGGTGCCAGCAGCGACGGTGAGTGCCGCCTCGCGCCAGGATGTCCGCACCTCACGCGTCCGCTCGCGGCGAACCAGCCACGCCATCCACGCGACCATCGCCACAAACAGCACGAGCCCACCGCCGACGAGCACGGCGTTCGCCTTGAGCGGCTCGAGGAACTCGTTCGAGGTCACCACGTGCACGCCGCGAAAGGTGCGGAACACCGTCGGCGTGAGTGGCGCGCCCGTGATCGTCGCGACCGTCAGATCCGCCTGCCCCGCGATCATGAGCAGCGCAAACACGGCGCAGGCCGCAATCGCAATCACCCGGCGCGCGGCAGGCCAGGCACGCGTCAGCGCGAGCATCAACCCGACGAGGACGAGCAGAGCGCCGGCGTGCGCGGAGGCAGCCGGCAGAAACAGCGAAAAACGATCGGTGACCGGACTCGTCGGCTGACCGAGATAGCGGACCGCCACGCCCGCAAGGCGAAACGCGATCAGTACCAGGCCGGCGTTGACAATCGGATGCGCGCGCAAGGCGATCGCATTGTATCAACGCATGTATGATCGATCTCCGTGTTGAACCTGCTGCGCGGCATCGGCGGCGCGCTGACACACGCCAACCTCCCGTTGGTGGCGCTGGCGCTTGCGCTGCACCTCGTCGGGCTGGTCATCACCGGCGAGCGCTGGCGCGTGGTCATCGCCGGATTGGGCAGCCGCCTGCCGCTCTATCGCACGACGCTGATCAACCTCGCGGGCATCTTCGTGCGCAACGCAACGCCGGCCACCGGCCTTGGCGGCGATGCCAGCCGGATCGCGCTGCTGCGCGCCGACGGCGTGCCGCTCCCGCAGGCCACCGCGTCGTTTGCCTACGTCCGCCTCGCGGAGGTGCCGCCGCTCGTGCTCCTCGTTCTGATCTCCACTCCCGCTGTCGCACGAGTCGTGAGCCGATCGATGACCGCGCTGGCCGTCACCGCCGCCGTGGCGGTCATCGCCGCGGCAATCGCCTGGTGGAACCGCGAGCGTCTGCGCGGACGCGTTGCGGCGGTGTGGTCCCGCACCGAGCATCTGCGGCTCGATCCGGCGTCGTTCGGGCTGGCGATCGCGTACGCGACGCTGGCACAGGTCGAAACGAATGCGCGCCAGATCGTCGTGGCCGCGGCGTTCGCGCTCCCGCTGACGATTCAGCAGTCTGCCACCATCACGGCGATGACCATCGTCGGCGGGTTCGTGCCGACGGTCGGCAGCATCGGCGCGATTGACGGCAGCATGATGGCCGGGCTGATGCTGTTTGGCGCGAACACGGAGACAGCTGTCGCCATTACCGTGGTCGGGCGCGCGATCTCGTACGGCGTGAGCACGGCCCTCGGCGCAGTCGCGCTGGGCCTGCTTGGCGGCCGACGTGTGCTGAGCCTGCCTCGCCGAAGCGCCCAACGGCGCGAAGGCGGGGATGGTCACCGAAGACAGAACGAGTACGGCAGCCGCGGGTTGAAGGCGAGCGACGCGTCCGACAGGTTCGAGCGGCCTTTCACGAGGTAGTCGGCCGCCGCGAGCCGCAGGCAGTCCACCAGGCCCGACTTCCCTTTCTGATAGTTCGACACCGGCAGCGTCCGATCCAGATGGATCGGCAGATCGTTGGCGTGCACGCGTGGCGAGTCCTCGGAGCAGATCACGCGATCGCCGAACGCCTTCCACATGAACTCTAGGAACTCCAGCTCATCGCTTGCCACGAACACCTGGTACGCCGCCGGCGCGGCGCTCTCGAGCGCGCGGCGTACTTCGTCCGCATACGCCTGATACGAGACACGTGTGGTCTGATTGTCCGTGAGCATCCCGGATCGCCGCGTCGAATCCGTCCCTCGATAATGCACACCCACCACGTACGCGCCAGGTTCCGCGGCCGTCGCAACGGCTCGCGCGACCTCGTCGAGAATCGATTGCCGGACCTGCATATGCGACGCGACGAGGCGATGCACATCCAATCGAGAGACGCCGAACGTCATCGGATACAGATAGGGCGTCGCCCCGTTCACCACGTCGCAAAAACCGCCGTGCCTTCCGTATTTTGCAAACGATCGGTTGAGATGCACTTCCCCGCTCGATATCCGATTCGGGATCGGCATCAGGTCGCGCTCGAAGAAATACGTCCACCAGTTCGGCCCGCGTTCGGCGTCGACGTATAGCGCGCTCCTGAAATCGACGCGCACAGCGGCGGCACCATGGGCTTCGGCGTACGCCAACGCGCCCACGACCGAATGAAACTCGGAGAACAGGCCGGCCCACGCGGACATCTTGCGAAGACCCTGCCTCGCGTACAGGACGATCGTCTTGCCGGCCACGTGCGGTTCGGGCAGCCAGTCGCGCAGCCAGTTGCGCAGTGTCCGCCCGACGGAGGGCTGCAGAAGGTCCGGCGGTGGTGTGCTCCGATCCGACCGGTACCACTCGGCGCTCGAGGACGACATCACAGGGAGAATTTGGTAATTGGGTAATTGGGTAATTGGGTAATTGGGTAATTACCCAACGCACCGCCGCACAATCGTCAATCAATTACCAGATTACCAAATTCCCCAATTACCCAATCCAGCGACGCGCCTTATTGAGCGACCAGCTGCGTCTGCACGAGCTGCCGGTAGAACGCCGACGTGCGCAGGAGCGCGTCGTGCGTCCCGCTCTCGACAATCCGCCCTTCGTCCAGGACGACGACGCGATCGACCGTAGCAACGGTGGATAGCCGGTGCGCGATGATGAGCGTCGTCGGCCGGTAGTCCAGGGTACGGAGGGCCACCTGCACGATCGACTCGAGCTCCGTGTCGAGCGCGCTGGTGGCCTCGTCGAGGATGAGGATGCGCGGACGTCTCAGCACGGCGCGCGCGATCGCGAGCCGCTGCCGCTGACCGCCGGACAGCTGCACGCCGCGATCGCCGATCGGCGCGGCGTAGCCGCCGGGCAGACGGTCGATGAATTCGCCGGCACTGGCAAGCTCCGCGGCAGACACGATCTCCTGTTCGCTGGCGCCGGCGACGCCGTAGGCGATGTTCTCGGCAATGGTTCGGGAGAACAGCGTCGGCTCCTGCAGCACCGTGGCCATGCGGCGCCGAAACCAGGCCGGGTCGAGCTCGCGCACATCGCGGCCGCCGATGCAGACCCGGCCTTGGTCGGGATCGTAAAAACGCAGCAGCAGGTTCAGCAGCGTCGACTTTCCGGAACCCGACTTGCCGACGAGCGCGACGACCTCGCCTGGCGCGATCCGCAGGTCGATGCCCTTCAGCGCTTCCACTTCGGCCCGGGCGGGATAGCGGAAGCGCACCGCCTCCAGCGCGATCGACGGCTCGAGCTCCTCCGGGCGATCGCCGCCCTCGAGCGGGATCTGCGGCGTTGCGCCAATCAGC
>WNFX01004042.1_pt1 | contig 14496 bp, 13 predicted proteins | sample 5400111 | NCBI WGS metagenome assembly WNFX01 (sample SAMN13153363, study PRJNA577476) | soil metagenome | isolation source: 40 cm soil or saprolite under grassland replicate 1 | place: USA:California | collected 2016-06-15 | reverse complement strand
TGCCTAGGTATTCCAGTTTTTAAGTAAGGCTCCAACGTCTGTATCATTGTTGTTACCATTGCTGTCAGTCGCCTATTTTTACAAACGAGGTAACGAAATAACAGATCCCGATTTAATAGCAGATAATCTAAAATGTGCTACCGTCTATAGTTACAATGAAGAAAAAAGAGGTGAAGATAATGTTATCAATATCGACAAAGAAAGAAGATGTATACTTCGAAGAAAAGACAGATAGAATTAAATTACGATTTAAATGAGAATCAAGAGAAATATTTAATAGATTGATGTAATAATGTATAGAAATCGAGCCTAAATTTGTGATTTTTGCTGCCAATACTTTGGGTATAAATGGAATGATGAAAAATAGGTACATTTTTTGGGAACAATTTCTACGTTTAAAATGAAAATATGAAATTTACCTTTGGTAGCATAAATTCACTCTGCCACACTATTATGGTTTTAATCATTTTCTTTCAATATTGTTACCCATATTGAGGAGGTTTAACTACAGAAGGATGTCTTGAATTAATTGCCATCTGCTCATTTTCAGGGGCAGCCCATGGTCTTATTTGTAGGATTGCTTCTGCACCAGCAGCATCTATACCAGACCATGGCTCTAGAGGACTCAGAATACCAATATGAGCCTCAGGAAAATTCCCTGTAGTCTCCGTATCTCTCTCATCACCGTATACAGTATCTGGATTAAGTCTTTCTTTCTTATGTTCTGGATGAAGCTGCCACGCGGCAAAGAGGCGATCCACATTGGAGTGCAAAAGAAAGACAAAAGGATCTCTAAAGGAAGTGTGCGAATCACCTATAGTACCTCCAATATAATTATGGGCAAGATCATGCTTTCTTTCGAGTAATAGTCGCATTTCAGGGAAATTAGGTTTCTTTATTATATCATCATCTAGGATTCCAAAATCTGGTTTTTCTTCATCCTTTTGTCTAGTTAATGTCCTTGGCGGATCGCACGGATTACTGTGGGCCAAATCAAAGGGGCTATCTGACCGGTATCGATTTGCATCAGGTACGTAAAATCCTGCACTCAACAAAGGCTCTCCGGCAGGACCATTTGCAGCACCCAGACCCAGAACATGTGGATCTGACGTCAAGATGTCAATAGGATCTTGATTCCAGTCCCAATAGTGTAGTGAAAGCTGAGGATCAACTCCTCTTAGTAGCATTTCAAATCTATTGCAAAGATTTCTGTGCCATGGTAAGAACGCAGGTCCATGATGAACATGGGTTGATTGGTGTATTTCGTCTTGTTTGAACCAATGGCTTACATGTCCAACTACTGCGTCATCTCTTTTCCCTGGATAGAATTTTTTATTCAAAGTGAGAATGGCTTTGATAAACCTCTTCTTTTCTTCAGGGTCGTCTAAGGTAGATATATTTCTGCGTATTCCGTCTCCTAGTACCATACAACTGTAGCTCCTATAAGGTTTCCAAGATTAGTATATGTGGACGCACGCATAATTTTGGTTTCTGCATCGTAAATTAATTTGCCGTTTTTGTTGTCACACCGGCAACAACATAAGGTATGTTGTTTCATCTAGATGATCAGTCACTTTAATAGCATGAGGATTAAAGTATTTTGGTTGTCAATAATTCATTTTCATGGAAGATTTGTCTTTCAAATGCCAGAATATGATAATACCGCCGACAATAAAGGAATTAAATTCAAAGATAATTTAGATGAGGATACAGTATATAATAACTGTGGTTGTGATCCGGGGTCCTATTTTGAGTTAATTTTTCGAAATGTAAAGGTAAGCCAGGTAACATATAGAGATGGTAGTTCTGTTACTCAAGGCGATTCTATTATCGACCAGCCAGTTCTTCTCTACGGTCTGATGCCTGATGTTTCTCCATCTGCAATAGGGGCGCAGCTTTATGCTGCAAGTATGAAAGTTGGAAATTTATTATCTGGTCGATTACGCAAGGCAATTCAATCTGATCTTCGAACAAACGTCCGTCCTCCACATACTTCTAAACTTTTTTCTGATGAGAGTGCCGGAGCTCATTTTGAAACTATACTTGATTTGACAGACAAAACCTCTCCACAAGAGTCACGATTTCTTAGTGAGCTTGGGGATATAACACAGCTAGAGTTCTATATGCATGTTAATCAATGGACCAAATGGAACACTGAGATAGTAGGACATTCACAAGATAGACTAAATGGAGATGTTTATGGATATATACGTCCGATAGTTTCAGTAAGAGATAACAATAATATACGTATTAAGGCTAGACGGTTGGTTGCTCATCCTGATATTGAGAAGGCGTCCAAGGAACTGGCTAATACATTTCTGACCTCAATTCCTCTTACGAGAAATACCGATATTGATGGTACCTATGATATTTTAAGCGCCGATCGTATGCTGGTTTTGCGTTATCTTGATTTTATTCCCTTGCTTGACAGAGATCATACTACACCAACAGACAAAGGTATAGTCCAAGAGTATGTTCTATATTTTATAGATAAGCAGAAAGGTAATGATTTTCTCAAGGTTGGATCCTTTAAAGGAGATCACAAAGAGATGCAACGCACAGGAGGATTATTTGCGGTTCGACTACCGGTTGAAGTAATAGAGAGATATAATGAACTCAAATTGGTGGTCAAGGTAGCAAAGGGCGGTCAGGAAATACCATTAATGCTTGAGTCTGATTGGGATCTGGTACTTGAAAGTCAGCGAGGTATTACCATTGGCTCTGGTAAAAATGCCGAGATCTTGGCAAGGGTCTATTATCAGAATAAAACGCGGCCGGATTGTCCTGTTCGTCTTTTAGTTCAACCAAACACACGATCTCCTGTAGTAGCCAATTGGAGATCCAAAAGTGGAGAATCAGTTTCAGATGCTGATGGACTGGTCAAGTGCATAGTGGAGGCAATTGACTTAGAAAATGTGCATCCAGAAGTGTTCGATCCTGTAAAAAAGAAACCTGTAAAGGGAGAGCTAGACTGGGATAGGTACTATGGCAATTATATCTATATGGAAATTGATAACGATTTACGAAAGTTTCAAAAGCCTCACGTAGAACAAATTGAAATTTCGGTACGCGTTTTACATACCTTGGAAAAACCAGAAGTAATTGCAACTAAAAGTAGTATCACATTCACAGACTATATTTTTCCTAAGCTTTTAAAATATTACGTACGTTACTTTCCGTGGATACATACGTACCAAAGAGCAGATGGTACTTATCATCAGTTTCTAGATCTTGAAGACTATGATCAAGTTAGTAACAAAATCGGCGAAATTATACGTCGTTTGGATCTGGATGATGACGAGTGGGACAAGATGCCCAGATCCAGGGATTTTCCAATTGGAGGAGTAGCTTTGATAAAATACTGGCGATTAAAGGGTATGCCAAAGTGAGATGATGTTTGTACAATAATCAATCGGTATTGCATACATTGAATATTCGCGAACTGTATCTCAAGCTGTTTCAGATCCATGCAAACGCACGTTTCGATAAATTAACCTCTAAACATGTAGATAACAACCTAGAAGTTCTCAAAACTCTGAAATAACCATCTACATACATGACGGTTATGAGTGCCGAAGCATCCAATATGTAAGTTTCACTTTTTTTTATTTTAAATAATTAAAATAAAATATCACAAAAGCGGAAAACGACGTTTCGGGGAACTCTGTTTTTATTTAAAATTATTAATTTGTAGAATAAAGACTCTTGGCACCTGCGGAAAACAAGCAAAGGGTAGTTATACCTGATGTGTCATAACTATACTGTGACAAGACTTACAATGCCCCCAAGAATTCCCGGCGAATTTAAATGCAGAACATGTCAAATCATGTGGTCAAGTTATATCGAAAATAACATCCCGTGCACAGATAAAACAATGAGGTATGGATTGCACAACTTCGATTTTGCTAATCCCATTGTGAATACTAAAATAGGAAACTAGTTTTTTGTATCTCATAAATAAATGAATAACAGTATGTAACTTATCTAAGAGATCGACCTCCTCCAAATTAAACGTCAATATGTCTATCCTACTTTATTGAAATTGTAACACTACATTATAGAAGTTATAAATACAATATTAATTTCCCATGACGCTATACAAAGTGGTATACAAAAGAAAACAACATTGCAATATCATACTTCAATATTAGCACTGAGGTTTTGCCCAACTCTCGTTAGAAAATTCAGAGATATCACAAAATTCAGTCAGTATTCGAGCCATATGATTGCTCATTATTTTTTCATTTACATTAGAACCATCGCAGTAAACTACGCCTATTTCTCTTCCATATCTATCTCCCCTTCTCTGTCCATTATCCACATCTAATTCACCTTTCTTACCCAAACATAAAGTTTCAACAAATCTCTTTGCTTCATTATACCCTGATTGGCCTCTTTCAGGAGTATCAACAAGAGATAGCCTAATCCTAATACCATTTATGTCCAAGGTATCGCCATCTATGACTTGGGTTACGGTTCCGACCAACTTTACATCATTAGTGCTATTTTGTTTCATAGGTAGTGAAACAAAATATTGAAATTCATATTTTGGATGAGTGTCATCTCCTACCATGAATTGTAGATTTGGTAGCAGTTTACTGGCAGTACTTCCGCGAGTTAATCCTGTTGCTGGAGCAGATGTACAAAAAATAACAATACAGAATAGACATAAAAAGCCGATAAATTTTTTTCTATCATTCAAGACACCAATCAATAATTTAGATTACTAATTTACTTTACTGGTATATTTTTGTGGTTTATTATTAAATTAAAACGATATGCCTAAAAAATAGCGATTATAAATCTAGGATTTGGGAACACTCGAACAGATTCAACTATTGTGGTAAATGCACATTAATATCTCTAGAAGTTTGAAATCGCTAATACTAAAAAAATTAGGATCAGATTTTTAGAAAATTACGTCTTATCAAATGTACTGATTTAAGACTGAATTTCTACTGCTCTGAAACTACTATGTCTTTTGCTTCTGCCTTGAATCCTATTTTTCCATGGGTTCCGTCACAGTATGGCTTACTGTTAGATCCTCCACATCTGCACATCGCGGCAAAAACCTTGCCATCTACTACTACCAATTCAGGTCCATTTTCATTACACTTAATCTCTACTCTGGCCATTACATTTTGTATATAATTTACGTATATAAGTGAATCTTGTGTCGAGTTAGGTAGATTTGATTATGGGCTTAAACTTAATGAGATAAGATTTGTCCATGATCTTTGCTCAAAGATTAAAGGATTGTATCCATACATATTCACTTTCTTTGAAACGCGTTTTGATAGGTATAAACCAAGTGAACTCATTATATGCCACAGTCTAGAATTTGGATTTGAAATAAAAGAGTCTATTGCCCATTTCACGATTGAATGAAATTTTGGATGTGTTTCGCGGATTGAATTTAAAATGGATTGACGTGATGAAGAAATAATATAGTGAGCATGTTCATATAATTCTTCTTTGCTTGCATAATTTGATTTATCTATTGTGAACTTGCCTTTTCTTAATTGTTCTAAAATCAAATCAATATTGTTCTCTGATTCCACTTTATTGATACTTCTTCCGATTGTCGATTTGACATGAGAGTCGCTACCGGCTATTGATATCAAACTATTTTCTTTGGCAAATCTTTCAGCTATTATGTTTGAGAAGAAGTCAATATTGTTACTATTAAACGATTCAATGATGTCGCATTTTTTTGCATTCTCTCTAATTCCATTTGAGACTGCAAACGGATGAGCAGCACAGGATACTCCATTTTGTTTTCTTATTTCATCAAGCGTCTCTTCTAGTGTCATACCTGATCGTATTTCCTTTTCTATACCGTAAGCCAATACATGGCCTTTATTGTTTATAGTAACTTCTTCAGCCGGGTAAATTCTGATATTTCGATATTTTGCATGGTTCTGTTTATATTCTAATATTTGAGAATAACCATCAAGTGTATTATGATTTGTAATAAACATGACGTCAATTTTCTCATGATATGCATTTTCTAATTGTTCTTCTATTGTTACGCCACAATCAAATGGCACTCTTGAAGAGTAGTTTTTGTGATTTGAAAAAACATTATGACAATGAGTTTCAACATTAAGAACCTCCGACATGGCTTACTTGACATATATTAAGCTGTTCTGCCTAATATATATTGAGAACTTTGCTTAGAACTTGAAAATTACTATGCAACAAGTAAAACGAATTAACACAGATTTATTTCATTTAAAACATAATATTTGAAAAAATTAGAATCTCAATATTTACAATGATAATCATTTTAAATTTCATTCCTTTATCTATTTTGTTCTTAATAACTTGGATACCTCATCTTATTTCTATAACTTCTCCTACTATCTGATTCATTGCAGCTTCAGCAATATCGAAGGAATATTCTGCAGTTCTTCTTATGTGTTCTAGAATTAGTTTTACATAGATATTATTATAATTCTTAGTATTCTTCTCTTTATCAATAAGAGTGATTATATCATTTTCAATAGTTCTGATGTTTTCAGATTTATCCACTATGCGGTCCGCCAAGTAATAATCCTTCCTAAGGAATGCTTCTATCGCATCATTTAATAGCTGTAGTGACAAATCGCTCATCTTTATTATTCTTTTACGCAACTCTTCAGGGATTGTTCCTATTTGTGAACTCTTTAGAGCAATCTCCGAGGCGTGGTCGGCTATTCTCTCAAGACTCCTTACAGCTGCACTATAGCTAAGACAATCGGCTGGACTTTTCAATCCTATTCCTTTTAAAATGCTTTGATTCTGGGAGGCTATGACTAGATTGCGGAGAACATACAGACTGAATCTATCTACCTCGTCATCTGATTTTATTACTGTTTTGTACAAGTCTTGACTATCTTCTGACAGTATAGAAATTGCATCTTTGTGCATCGATGAACCTATTAGAAACATTCTCCTCACAGCAGTATTTATAGACAATTCTGGCAAGCTCAATAATACTTGAATTGTTACCATGTCTGAAGAATCAGCAATAATTTCAGTTCCAATAAGATTCCTGCGAACAACTTCTCTTATTGCATCACGTTGTGAAGGATGAATTCTTCCTGTTTTTGATTTTAAATGCATAATGTTAAATCCTCTTAGATACATTGATACTACAGTACGCTTTAAAGTAGGACCACTCTTGTCACTGGTAACAAATGAAGTAGCTTCAGAAGTGCCTGGACCTCTTACAACATTTGGGACTATTGAAAGTGAATTATTGGCTTCTCTCATTATAGTCACTGGGTCTCCAGCTTTGAGTTTTAATTCATTTACCCATTTCTTTGGAAGAGACAAAACATAGGTGGACCTACCTGTATACTGGATCTTTCTAACCTCATTATTTTCGAAGGTTTGCAATATAGTTATCTTATTATCAGTATAATATGGGTTTTATGATTAGTGATCTGTATTTATCATATAGATATATATATTCTATATAGTTAGCGTCTTGGACTAGGATCACCTGTAACAACGTAATGTACACAATCGCCTATGTAGCAAGCGTGATCCGAAATTCTTTCTAGGTATCGTAATATCAAGAGTGCAGAGACATAGCACCTTGGTTCAAAGTTCCTTTTTTTATTCTGAGTCAAGACTTTCTTTAGATAACTTCGAAAAATTGAATCTACACTATCATCCATCATGTATAGTTTTTGTGATGCATTTTTATCCAGCTTTTCTAAAGATTTTACACTTAGTTTTATCATATCTTTAACCGTCTTTGCCATCGAAGAAACCTGGGACTTGTCACAGTTGGGAAGGGGCCCTATTGTCTCCAATACTTCTGCAATGTCATAGGCATATCTACCAAATCTTGAAAAACCATATGCTACATCCATAAATGATTGAATGAATCTGAGATCTTTAGCAACTGGTTGATATCTTGCAATCAGTTCAGTTGCAAAATCAGTAACTTCTATTTGCAAAAATCTAAGTTTTTCAGAACCCTCAAAAATCTGCGCACGCAGCATGGTGCCTTTTTCATACGATTCTAATGCTGAATTAACCAGATCTTCAGACAGGTGACCCATATTCATGATTAGATTTGTAATCCGTTCTAATCCAATATCTAAAAGTCGTGTCAATTTAATTAACTAAATCTTCTCTAACCAAACTTACCTGAAATGTATCGCTCTGTAAGTTCTTTTTCTGGATTCATAAAGATTTGATTTGTTGATCCATATTCTATCAAGTCACCCAAGTACATAAAGGCAGTAAAGTCAGATACTCTGGCAGCCTGTTGCATATTATGAGTTACTATTATTATTGTAACATTATCTTTTAGAGTTCTTACAAGCTCTTCTATTTTAGATGAACCAAATGGATCTAATGATGAAGTTGGCTCATCCATTAGTAACACTTCTGGCTGCAACGCAAGAGCTCTTGCAATACAAAGTCTCTGCTGCTGTCCACCAGATAAGCTCATTCCTGGTTGTTCAAGTTGATTTTTTACTTCCTCCCACAAAGCAGCATTCTTCAAACTTTCTTCTACAATTTCTCTAATTATGGTCTTGTTGTTGATTCCATTCAGCTTTAAGCCTGCGGCAACATTCTCAAATATACTCATTGTAGGAAAAGGGTTTGGTTTTTGAAAAACCATCCCTATACGTCTTCTGATAATAACAGGATCAATTGATTTATCATATATATCGACGCCATCTACTATGACTCGACCTTCCGCACGAGCTCCGGGTGTCATTTCGTGCATACGATTTAGACATCTGACAAGAGTGGTCTTACCACATCCTGAAGGGCCAATAAACGCTGTAACAGTTCTCTCCTTAACATTTAGGTTGATATCCTTTATTGCACGTTTAGATCCAAACCAGCCGTTGACATTTTGAATACTTACTTTATACTTATCAGTAGATTCAACTCCAGTCTCTATAGTCTCTTCCTTGTGTTCTAGGGGCTCCTCTATGGCCAATTGATATTCACCATTATCGTCATTTGAATAATTATGCTTTATCTATATAGTAAATATAGACACACTGATCACGAAATTCACTTAAATGATGGCCTTCTTTGTACCAAAATTCTTAGTCCAACGCTCAATGCCAAAATCATCAGTATTAGAATCAACGCTGAACCCCATCCAAAGGCATGTGCCGATTCATATGGTTGACTAGCCAGTCTCCAGATCCTCAATGGCAAAGCGTCTACTGGACCAGTAATTCCAGTAAAGAAGAGACTTGTACCCAGTATTGTCATTATAAGAGGAGCAGTTTCACCAGCAATTCTTGATATGGCGATGACAATACCTGTGAGAATCCCATTTTTTGCACTAGGAAGAACAATGAATAACGTAATTTTGGCCTTCGAAATTCCTAAAGAATACCCAGCCTCTCGTAGTGAATGCGGAACTATTTTTAGTGTTTCTTCTGTAACTCGTACTACAATTGGCATCATAATTATGGATAGAGATATGGATCCAGCCAAGACTGAAAATGAACCTATCGATAAAACTATGACAACATAACCTACTATTCCTATAACTATAGATGGAAGACCTGTGAGTACATCGTTAAAGAACCTCACCACATTTGGAAACGTGCCTCCTTTGGCAAATTCTGACAGATAAATGCCTGTTAAAACTCCTATTGGAGTCGCAATTAAAGAAGCCAGTCCAACCACTATAATAGTTCCTTGTATTGCAGGTCCTATACCACCACTTCCTGAGCCTATAGAACCCTGAGATTGCGTGAGAAATTCAAAACTAATTGCACTTGCTCCATTTTTAATAACTTCAAGTAATATACTTCCGAGGGGGATTATCGCAGAGATAACACAGATTATTGTAAATAATGTTACAAGTTTATCGACAAACAAACGTTTTTTATATTTCTTGGTTATTGTTTGCTGCAAGATATCTCTGTAATTATCTTTACAATTCATTGTGTTTTAGCTCCTGATGGGATCTTAACCTTCTTTCTGACTAGAAGCCGAGCCGCTATATTGATGCCCATAGTTAAGATAAGTAGAATGGTACCAAGAGCAATCAATGCTGAAAGATGCAAATCTGATGACGCTTCATTAAACTCATTGGCTATCAAGCTTGAAAGAGTCTGACCTTGGGAGAAGAATGAAGTTGGTATTGCACTAGGTCCTATAACATTGCCGATAACCATTGTAACAAGTATTGTTTCCCCTACTGCTCTGCCCAAACCAAGCATTGAAGCGCCTACCAGTCCTGACTTAACATAAGGGAATACAGCTACTCTAACAGTTTCCCAACGAGTGGCACCAAGACTATAAGCTGCTTCCCTCTGTGAATCAGGCACTACTCTCATAACTTCCCTGCAAATTGATGATATGATGGGAATTATCATTATTGCCAGTACAATACCTGCAGTAAATATATCTAAACCAAATGGGGTCTTTGCAAAAAATGGCAAGGAACCATGAAAAGCATCGTATAATGGTTTTTCTATCAAGTCTCTTACCCAAAATCTGAATACAAATAATGCCCAGAGCCCATAGATTATACTTGGGACTGCAGCCAACAGTTCTGTTATAAATGATAGAGGGATTCCTATACGTGGAGGCGCTATTTCTGAAATAAATACCGCAATTGCCAGACTAATTGGAACACCTATGGCCATTGCTATAGCAGAACTAAGAAGTGTACCAATAATGTAGGGGAAGGCACCAAACGATTCACGTCCTTCAACTGCATTCCAATCTGATTGAGTAATAAAGCGAACACCTTCTAGCGAAAAAATATCTATAGACCCTTTGGTTACAGAAAAAGTGACAAGTCCTACCATAAGTAACGTATAAGCCGCTGCTCCAACTACAAGGTATGAAAACATCTTATCATGTCTTTTGTTTCTTACTATAAAAAGCGCAGACAAGTATCGTCTATGTTTGGAACCTAATGCAGTAATATCAGAACACCTAGCTATTTGTCAACCAAAGAACCTTAATATAAACAAACTATTATCATTGTTACTGGTTTTATTCCTTATATTAGAATATAAAAAATCAACAGGTAAAAAATAAAGAGGAGAGTTTTTCATTGCCACTACTATGTTATTGGTTGACCCTTGAATGTCAGAGATTTCAGTGTATCTTGGTCTAGCTTTACTACTCCATCAGGTAGTGGAACATAGTTTAAACTCTCACCTATTTTCTGACCATCAGTTATTGCCCATGATATGAAATCAACCAATGCCTTTGCTTTTACTTGGTCGAGGCTTGGATTAGTACTTAACTCCTTGTTTAAGAGGAGATATGAAAAGCTGGCTATAGGATATGAATCGGCACCTGCTGCATTTACAAGGGTAACATCAGTCCAGACTCCATCACCTTTTGGTAGTGATTCTACATGGCTCTGCACTGCGGCCATTGTAGAATTAAGGGAGGCTTCAACAAAATTACCCTCCTTATTTTGGATAAATGCAAATGGTTCCTTTGTGGTCAAAGCATAGCTCAATTCGATATATCCGATTGTGTTTGGCGTTCCTTTGATTGCATTTGCTACACCTTCATTTCCAGGCGCACCGATTCCAACTGGCCATTGGACTGACTTTCCTTTACCTAATTGTTCCTTCCATGTAGGACTTACACTTGATAAATAATCAGTCCAAACAAAGGTAGTACCTGAACCATCTGATCTATGTACAACTACAATGTCATCTCCAGGTAGAGTCTTGTCTTTATTAAGATCTTGGATCTTGGGATCATTCCATTTGGTAATCTTGCCCAAAAATATGTCTGCTAAAACTTCACCTGTTAATTTTAGTCCCTTATCGGGAATACTTGGGATATCATAGGCTACGACAACGGAACCAATAGTTTCTGGAATATGGACTGCTCCTGGCACCTTCTGACTTTCATTTTGAGTCAGTGGAGCATCGGATGCACCAAAATCAACTGTTTTTGCCGTAAATTGCTTGACACCTCCACCACTTCCAATAGACTGATAATTGATATCCACTTCTGGATGTATTTTCTTATATTCTACTCTCCAAGTGTCAATTAATGGAAATGGAAAAGTTGCTCCTGCTCCATTGATTATTAACTTACCTTGCGCATAAACAACACCTATTAATAACGTAGATGTGGCCAATAGTATAGCTGCACTAATTCCTATGAGTATTCTGCTTATTAACATAGATCGCATACAATAAAATTAGTTCTTAATGATTTACCATGTTTTTATTATAGTCAACGTGTGTCTATATTCATCAACATAATCTATACGTACTTTGATATTATATGTAATGAAATTGAATTGGCTATAAACAAATCCAATAGCACTATAATTGTAGTAATATCATTAATATATCAATACTTTGTTGTTCATATTATTACTAAATCGAAATCATGATTATCTATATTTTCTATATATTCAATAATACTATATGATCTACGGAATTACACATGCAAACAGTTAAACCCTCCTCTTCTTTATTTTTACACATGTATGAATTAATTTTAGAGAAAAGGTATGATTATCAGAATCGCATGTTTGCCCTCTGTGAGTCATGTTATTGGACAGCAACTATTTTTAGGAAGATAAAAAGTTATCAATGTCCTATTTGCCTTAGCAAAGATGTTGCATTGATGCCATTGAATTTAGATGAAAAATATGAATTTGATTTTGAGCAAAAACGAGGTTTGGAGATTAAATTTTCAACCGTCAAAAGAGAAATAAGGAAATAATATTGTTTTAAGTCATAGGCAATTAGATTTTAATTTTTATGATATCTGACAATTAAGATTAAGCCTAATTCTGTCGCTAAGATAATTTTTCAGATATCCAATAATTCAGTAATAATATGAGGCTAGTAATAAAACATATTTTTGACAAGTGAGTAGGATAAGCTCTTGATAGAAAAAGTTGTCAGATTTTCGCTTAACGAATCCTCTCCTGAATTATTTGTGGAAGGCAATATGCTGATGCCAGATAATCCGATAGGGATGGTTGTCTTTGCTCATGGTAGTGGGAGTAGTAAGGAGAGTCCGAGAAATAAGAAAATTGCTTCGATCTTTAATAGAATGGGTTTATCGACTTTACCCATTGATCTATTAACTTACGAGGAGAATGATATGGATTTGAAAGTACAAAAAATTGAAGATAAAATTCCAGGTCTTGTATTGAATAAATTTAACATTGAACTCCTTACCCAAAGATTAGTAACAATTACCAAATGGTTAGGTAATAATATGTCGTTACCTGTAAAAAATATTGGATATTTTGGATCAAGTACCGGTGCTCCAGCGACATTTCTGGCTGCATCTAAATTATCGAAAATAATTGAAGACGGAGTATATGACAACAGTATAAAAGCTATTGTCTCGAGAGGAGGTAGAACAGATCTTATTGCGGATACCAATATTTTAAAACATATGAACGTTCCATCTCTTTTCATAGTTGGAAGTAAAGATGATCAGATTATAAAAGTAAACAAGAAAACTATGAATGAGTTTAATCCTCTTACAAAATCGAAAATGGAGATTATAGACGGGGCTTCACATTTGTTTGAAGAGGAAGGAAAAATAGAAAAGGTTGCTGATATTGCTGGAAATTGGTTCTTGAAATTTTTATAAAAGCCAAGTTATTTCCTTTATTTAACGAATGTTTGAGCACTCTCTTAAAAAGGATATATTACAATGGATTCCACTAGTATCCTAGTATAAATCACTATAAAGTGATTGTTACCTTTAGCTAGTACTATAACTTATTGACTACCTTTGATCTAAACAGTTTTAGGACCGAATTATTTAAACCTATAAAATGTATTATAAAGTGAGTTATTCCAAGCTCAACGTATTCATTTAGTCCTTTTATTATCTTTTCAGGGATTCCTACAGTAATACCGCCAACAAGATAATTTAGGTATTGCTTTGTAGTCTTGTAGTTTCTTTTATATCTATCTAGGATTTGATTTACATCTACTTCTGACTCTGTAATTATACATGGTAACACTACAGAGTGTTGAATTTGTTTGTAATCTTTCCTGAAAGTGTTACAGTGTTCCTTTAATACAGCAATCTTTTTTTTCAGTTCATTGGGACTGCCAAAGAAGTTGTTATATCTATCAGCATGCTTTGCAACGACCTTGAGAAGATACTTCTCCCCCGAGCCACCAACCATTATTATCGGATGAGGTTTCTGAATTGGTTTGGGATTGCATATGGCATCTTTAAGCATATAATACCGACCGGAAAAAGAAGCACTTCTCCTTGTCCACAATTCTTTGATTATGCTTATAGATTCGTCTAATTGTCTGATTCTTGTTATGTGAGTAGGAAAATCATAACCGTATGCGACATATTCCTTTTCATACCATCCTGCTCCTATTCCCAATTCAATCCTGCCATTACTAATTACATCTAATGTTGAAAGCATCTTTGCCAAAAGTGCAGGATTACGATAGGAGTTACATGTTACTATCTGACCTATTTTTATTTTATTTGTTATTGTAGCAGCTGCAGATAACAAAGTAAAACATTCAAAAATGT
>WNFX01011788.1_pt1 | contig 14497 bp, 11 predicted proteins | sample 5400111 | NCBI WGS metagenome assembly WNFX01 (sample SAMN13153363, study PRJNA577476) | soil metagenome | isolation source: 40 cm soil or saprolite under grassland replicate 1 | place: USA:California | collected 2016-06-15 | reverse complement strand
CTTCCCCTCGCAGAGTCCGACCTGAGGATCGCCGATATCATGTCTCAGACACCTTCGCCCATTCGGCGAGTCATTGGAGTCTTCCGCACCATCGTCAGTCACCTCAGAGGCGTTCTCTCGCGGGCCTCTTCGGAGGGCGTCTCCGTCGCCGAATCGCGACCAGTGACCCAGGCCATGGAAGCGAGGCGCATAGATCCTCAGGATCTATTCACGACCGAGACCGCGGGACTCGCGGAGGTGTCGAGGCCGAGCGTGATCCGGCTTCACGACGGCGATCGATTCGACCTCCGCATCTCTCCCGTGCGCAAGGGCATCGACGACGCCGTGTTGCGTATGCTCGCCTACAACGGGTCCATCCCCGGCCCGACACTGCACGTCGATCAAGGGTCGGAGATCGTCGTGCAGACGACCAACGACGGGGACATTGAGGCGACGGTTCACTGGCACGGCCTGCGGCTGGAGAACCGTTACGACGGCGTCCCACAGGAGACACAGGCGCCGATCCCGATCGGCGGCACGTTCACCTACAAGCTCCAGTTCCCCGACGCCGGCCTCTATTGGTACCACCCGCACATGCGGGAAGACTTCGCGCAGGAGATGGGGTTGTACGGCACAATCGTCGTCGAGCCCTCCGACCCGTCGTATTGGCCTGCCGTCGACCGGCAGCTGACCCTCACGCTAGACGACCTGCTCGTGGAAGGCGATCACATTGCGCCCTTCCGCCGGTCCGGGCCGACCTTCACCGCCATGGGGCGGTTCGGCAACATCCTGCTGATCAACGGCGAGACCAAGTTCTCCGGCGAAGCCGCTCAGGGGGAGATCGTGCGCCTGTTGCTCGTCAACACAGCGAACACGCGCATCTTCAACTTCGCCGTTCGCGGTGCGCGCACGAAGCTGGTCGGTGGTGACAGCGGTCGCTACGAGCGAGAAACGTTCATCGATGCGGTGCTGCTCGCACCTTCCGAACGAGCGGTCGTCGACGTGCTGTTCGACACTCCTGGGGACGTGCGGCTCGAGCATCGTACCCCGGACCATGTCTACGACCTCGGCGGGTTCTCGGTGTCGGCTGGTGAGGCTGGCCATGCCGCTCGGTCGTTCGAGGTGCTGCGCGTCGACCCCCAACTCACCGCCGAGCATCAAGCGATTGGGCACGACGTCGAGCGAGCACCGGACAAGGTGCTAGCGTTCATCTCTTCCATGCCGCTTTTGTACGGAGAGGACAACGAGGCAGCGTCCACATATGCCTGCCCAATGCACCCCGAGGTCACCGCCGCGGAGCCGGCGACGTGCCCGAAATGCGGGATGAAGCTAGTGCCGGTTCCGACCAAGACGTTCGTTCCGACCTCCTACGCCTGCCCCATGCACCCAGACGTCACCGCCTCTGAGCCGGGGAGGTGCCGGAAGTGCTTTATGAAATTGGTGGCGGTGCAGGCGACGACGGTGATCCCGACCTCTTACATCTGCCCCATGCACCCAGGCGTCACCGCCTCGAAGCCGGGGAGATGCCCGAAGTGCTGGATGAAGCTGGTGGTCTCCGACGTCCCAGCGACGCCCGCTCCGAAACCGCACGACGGCCCGCCGCATGGCGGGCACGAGGCAGGCGACGGCCTCGAGTGGGAAGACCTAATGCCGGCGATCAACCGTGCGTCGGATCCCAGCAACATGATTTGGAAGCTCGTCGACCGAGAGACCGGGGCCGAGAACGGGGCCATCGCCTGGGCGTTTAGGGTGGGTGATCGGGTGAAGATCCGGCTGGTGAACGAGATGGAGTCGGATCATCCCATGCACCATCCTTTCCACATCCACGGAGCCGGCCGCTTCCTGATCCTGTCGAGGGATGGCGACCCGGAGTCCAATCTCGTGTGGAAGGACACCGTGCTCCTGCGTGCGGGACAGACCGTCGACATACTGCTGGATGTCACGAATCCCGGGCTATGGATGGCGCACTGCCACATCGCGGAACACACCGAGAGCGGGATGATGTTCAGCTTCGATGTTTCGCCGCGCGGGTCGCTCGACGGAGCAGGTTCCCCAACGAAGGATGCTGGAGCGAGCGGTCCGCGTGGATCCTCGCATCATCATCATGGGGGCCAGCGATCTGCTTGAGGTCGTCCTCAGCACCTGTGGGATGGGGGGCGAACCCAACCTCACATGACGATGACGATCTTTCCTCGCGCGTGACCCGTCTCCCAATACCTGATGGCCGCTGGGACCTCGCTCAGCCGATAGGTCCTGTCGATGATTGGGAATACAGACGCGCAAACGCAATTCTGATGCCTACCGCAGGTGTCATCTCTTCTCCGAGGGGCGCCGACACATGTATGTCGGGCGATCGAAGGATCTCCGCGGCCGCATCCAAAGGCACTCTCGCCGGGGGGCCAAGGAGAACATGGCAACTTTCGCTTTCCTATTGGCGCGTAGGACCACCCGCCGCCTCCGTGCCAGTTACAGATCTGAGGGCTTGCTCGCGACCGTACATCTCTTTTTCGGAAGCGACCAAAAGAAGGACATGGATCGGCGCGCTCTGGAGACTTTCGCCGTCGCAAGGTGGGCGGATCGGGAGGCGACAAGCAAGACCGGCTTTATGAGAAACCTCGTGGTGCTCGGCGACTTCAACATGCCGAAGGCTGACCCGGCCGACCCTCTCTACCAAGCTCTCACACAGAAGGGACTCCAGGTCCCGGCTCACAGCTCCCAGGTTGGTTCGTCGATCGCTTCCGATGCCCATTACGACCAGATTGCCTTCTTTCCCGGCGATGTGAAGAACGCTTTCACTGGAAGCATGGGTGTATTTGACTACGACCAAGGCCTCTTCCCCGATCTCTTTCAAACACGAGGAGCTAAGGATTACAAGACGTTTGCCAAGTATCACATCTCGGACCACAGGCCAATGTGGATGGAGTTCAGGACGGCATAGACAGGCATTCTCGCGCTCCAGGCGCTTGAGCCGGATGGCCTCGGTCTCGGTGAGGCCGCCGTACTTCTTGCGCCACCGATAGAAGGTGTGGAGGTGTCATTACGCCGGATAAAGCTCGCGACCATGTGCACGCTCAGCTCCTGTTCACGTAGCAGGCGGACGATCTGCTCTTCGTGAAACCGACTGACCCGCATCGGACGCCCCCTCTCGGGCCCCGTGTAGCACGTGTCTCATATCCGTTGGTCCGAAAGACGGGGAGCAGACCATTAACGTGACCCGGCTGTCGCAACTGCGCCCTACAGTGCCGCAAAAACGCCCTATTTGTATGGGGCCACCTCGCCATTTTCCACGGTGTTCAAGGTAAAGCTGGGGGATTGGATTGCGCGGGTCGGATTCGCATACTGGTTCGGCAACTCAGCTAACCCACACTCTTGAGTCATACGTGACCAACAACGAACCGTCCGAAGGTGACGTCCACACACTCTACCTTGCTGCCCACCACGACATTTGGTGGGCGAAGGAACATGTCTGGACAGCCACGAATTGGGCCTTGGCGTTGCTCGGAGTTCTCGTGAGCGCCGCGGCACTCCTGTATCCGGGGTCCATGACGTGGGCCAATACTTGGCCGTTTGCGGTGCTTAGTGCACTCCTGTCCACTGCGGCCAGTGGCTATCTGGCTCGACTTCACTACGACATCGTCCGCGCTCGCCGCGATGCGGCTTTCATCCGGGAGCGCCGCAAGCCACTCGACGCCCTCTACCACGCCTTGCCTAAGCATCGAGAGACGACGTCTGACGCGCATCGCGGCCTGCTCTTTCTCGCAGCCTTGGTTGCGCTCATTGCTCTGGCTCTCGGCCTAACACTCTACGTGCTAACACGCTCGGCGCGCCTGGCATTAGCCGCTGGTCTCGTCGAGCTACTGCTTTCTTTCTTCTTTTTGTTCCTTGGCGTCAGGTACGGCGCCGTCCAAGAGGCGGAGGAATCCGGCGGCGCATCAGCGGATACTCTTCGAGCGCGCTCCAGCTCACACGAGGCGACAGCCATGCCTGAGACCGTCGAGACGCAATTTGCCTACTACAGCCACAGGGCAGGTGATTTGACTAGACAGCTCGGTCTCGCGGCACTAGCGCTAATCTGGCTCTTTCACACGTGGGTCCCGCACGGGACTCCCGACGGCAATCCCGCGGCTTCCATACCAATAGCGTCGCTTTCTGGGGACTTCAAATTGCCCATCCTGTTCATTGTCGCGAGCCTTTGGATCGACGCGGTGCAGTACGTCGTGGGTACCTCGTCATGGGGCGTCCTGTGGTTCAAGGGGCGCGATAAAGACCTCGGTGGCGATCACAAACGCATCGCCGGAGTCCAGACTGGTTTCATCATTCTCAAGCTCTCGACCATGCTAGTTGCGTACTCCTTCCTCCTCCCCAGGCTCTGGGGGGTCGTTGAGTGGGGGAAATGACGCCGCAGAACGGAGTACCACCAGGAGGCACTCGCGCGGAGGCGCGATCGCCTCTATAGTTTCGAACCCTTCCTAGCAGACGTCGTGGAAGACATCCGCCCTCGTGACGAAGCCGTCGAGACAGGCCCGACCAGACCCAGCCTCGAGGACGTGGACACTGTCGTTGTACCAGCATGGGAGGACGGCTTCCGAGACGTCTTCCTGGGCGAGAACCGCCGGTACTCGATCAGGAGTCATGCCTCAATGCGGCCTCAGCTGAAATACATAGGCGTCTATCAGGTAGCCCCGAGTGTCAGCGATAACACAGGTGGCACCGATTCGGTCGATCGAGCCGTGGAAGGACAGCGGCAAGTACGTCGTCAACTTCGCCGAGCCGGCCCGAGATCGGCCCTATTCGTCTCGTGAAGGGTGGGCACGTGAGGTCCCTTCAGGGTCTGCGGTACACAACCAGGCCTAAACTGGATGGTGCAAAGACTTTGGAGGACGTTTGGTGAGCGGACTCGAACACCCCGATGGCTCCTTCTCGGCCGAGCCGGTGGGAAGCCGCTGGAAAGGCAAGCGATGATGTCCTATGTTACTGTGGATGCTCGGCTTACCGGGGTCCCAGAGCAGCGACGTGTCGGCGCTGCGAGCACCCGTTCCCTCGGCTGCCGCCGGCGAACGCTCCGAGCCTTTTCTTCGCTGGGCAGGAAGCAAGCGTAGACTCATCAGTCGTCTGTCGACGTACTGGTCGGACACTCACGCCCGCTATGTCGAGCCCTTTGCAGGATCAGCCTGTTTGTTTTTTTCCTTGGCTCCGAACCAAGCTCTTCTCGGGGACATCAACACCCACCTAATAAACACTCTTGAGGAAGTTAAGACAGACCCCGCCGCTGTGCTAACGGGGCTGGAAGGAATGCGAAGAAGTAAGAAGAGGTACTACGCCTTGCGGGATCTCGACCCGGATTCGTTAACGCAGGCAGAGCGTGCTGCACGATTCATCTACTTGAACCGCTTCTGCTTCAACGGTCTTTACCGCACCAACCGAAGGGGCGCCTTCAATGTCCCGTACGGCGGTAGGCGAACGGGACATTTACCGTCGAAGGAAACCATCTCAAAGTGCTCGAATCTCCTAAAACGAGCAGAGTTGATAGCCGGCGATTTCGAGAGCGTCCTTAGTCAGGTGCGCAGCAGTGATTTTGTTTATCTCGATCCACCTTTCAGTGTTCGCAGTAGACGTGTGTTCAACGAGTACGATGCTGCGGTGTTCTGCGCGAAGGACCTTGAGCGCCTAAGGGGCTGGCTGGAGCGCCTTAACGAGCTGGGAACCCACTTCCTTGTGAGCTACGCCGCTTCAAAAGAGGCGGGCGAACTCGCCCGCGGCTTCCACACTCGATTTGTCAGGGTCCGGCGTTCGATCGCCGGGTTTGCCACCAAACGTGTCGAAGCACGCGAGCTCCTGATCTCAAACCGCCCCCACCCAGGTCTAGAGACATGGCGAAAACAAAAGACGAGTTGATCGACGCCGGCAAACCCGCGTTGAGGACAGTTGTGCCAACAGGGTCCCTCAAACAGCTCAGCGTCGGGGACATTAAGCCCAGCCACAACAATCCCAGAGCGTTGTTCGACGACGAGCCACTTCGAGACCTTCGAGAGAACATTCGCCAGCACGGAGTCCTGGTTCCTATCACGGTCTTCCCGGTGAGGGGCCAAAACAAGTATGAGATCCTCGACGGAGAACGACGCTATCGGTGTTGTGTTGACCTAGACAAAGAAGGGCTCGGCATAAGAATTCCGGCGAACGTCGTGGAACCGCCGGACAAGATCGCCGGGCTGCTGTACATGTTCTCCATCCACAACTTTCGAGAGGCATGGGAGCTGATGCCCACGGCTCTTAGCCTCCGGCTCGTTATGGATGCTCTTGGAGAACAGGACGAAAAGAAGCTGTCGAGACTCACGGGGCTCAGCGAGCCGCAAATCGAGCGTTGCAAGCTCCTCCTAATGTTTCCGAAGCGCTTTCAGCAACTCTCCCTCGATCCCGATCCGAGGACGCGAATCCCTTCGAACTTCTGGATCGAGGCCTACCCAGTATTGGACTTGGTTGAAAGGATTCTTCCGGACCTACATCGCAGACTCGGGCGAGACGGGGTCACAGACAAATTGGTCGAGAAGTATCAAGCGAAGAGAATCAAGAGTGTCATCCACTTTCGACGCATCGTGGAAGCCTATGAGGTCGCCGACAGCGGCGACGTTCGAAAGGCAGTTGCGGACCGTCTGGCGCAATACATAACGGATGCACAGCTGGAGACTCGAAAAGCATTCGACGAGTTCGTTGTTGACAGCCGAAGAATTCAGACAGCCGTGCAGGCCTGCGAGGACTTTGTCGCAAGGTTGGAGAGGTCCAAACTCGAGCATACTCTTGAGCGAGAGGAGCTGATGAACGCCCTCAGGCGCGTCAAGAGGTACGTAGAGAGCCTACTTGACAAGTTGGCCGGCCAGGACGCCCCGGGAAGCGACACCTAGCCCCTCGACTAGACCGTCCCTTGAACTTGATCGAGCGCTTCACATCTTGGCGAGCAGCTCGCGCGTTCCCCGACTATCGTCCGCAGCCAGTCACTACGGAGTCTGTTTGGGCCTGGCTATCCCAATTCAAGAAGGCTGATAGAAAGATCTTACTGCGCCTTCTGGGTCAGGTGATTTATTACTCGGAAGGCGATACAACCAAGACTCTCGGTCAGCTGAATGAGAAGCTATTGGCGAGACTTGCCAAGGAAGGCATTACCCCGGACAAAGTCATCTATGTGCAAGTGCACGATGCGGGAAGCAGTAGTCCGGCTTTGCTAAACCTACTCAGAGACGTTGCACGCCTAGAGAGAAGAGGGTGTCGCTTCTTGGATGGTAGGGACACACTCGGCTTGCACAATGCGACCAACGAACTAGGGCAGGGCGCCATAGTCTACGTGGACGACTTTATCGCATCGGGCACCCAATTCTGTACCGCCCGGGACTTTGCCGCGGATTACATCATTGGCAATTTCGCTGAATTTGTCCTGCTTCCGTGCATCTGCGAGGAGGCGTTGTACGAGCTGGGAAAGCGTGGTGTGGAGGCGTTCAAGAAGCATATCCATTCCAAGCAAGAGCGCCCCCTTCACCCCGAGAGCACGCTCCTCGACGAGAGGACAAAGAGCCGCCTCTTGGAACTGACGACACCTATCGACAAGAAGTGGGGGCTCGGTTACAAGGGTCTCGCGACCGCAGGTGCGGACAGCGCCTTCATCGCCGCTTGAAGGTGCACACCCCAATTGGAAATGTCTTGCATCCCGAACAGCCCTAGGTGTCGGACAAGCGGACGGAAAGGCACCGGCCGAGGTGGGCGCAAGAGCAATTCGAAGTTGAACCGATGAGCGTAAACACGTTCGTCGTCCGTCCAGAGTATTGCGCTGTCCGTATAGGGTGCGCGCGTGACGAGTCCCATTGCTGCTAAGTACTTGGCTGGGCTCTTCACGTAAAAGAAGATGATATCCCCGGTTTGCACCTGTGCGATCCGCCCGCGATCCTCATCGCCCCAGACTCTTCCGTCGATACACCTAATGTAGTTCTCAGAGCTCGTGATCAGGAGCCAGCAGCGACCCCGACGATCGGCGTTGTACTTCACGACGGCTTCCGCCACGGCTGCGCGCAGCCCTCGCTGAGCCCGGTCATAATCCGCTTCCGATCGCAAAGCTAGTTCGATTGCCCGGCGTCGATCTTGGAGCTGGTGATAGCTCTGACGGAAACTCTCTGTGACCGGGGCCGCGAAATCAGACGTCCACAGCCTATCGTGATACTCCCGAACTCGGACAATGGCTGGATCGTCGAGGGTTGCCCGGATCATGATGTTCGCCTCGAGGTTGTCGACAAGGCCACCGCCAGTGAAGTTAGACGACCCGACGATCGCAACTGCGTCATGCCGCGATTCGATCAGGTAAACCTTGGGATGAAAGGTGGCCCGTTCCGATGGCTGGGTTGACAGGTACACGCGAGCTGCGGACGGAGGCCTGTCGAACCGTTCAATAGCCGCCAGGTCTGTAAGTTGGAAATCGATTCCAGCGATCATGCGTACTTCCGCGCCACGCTGCAAGAGTTGCTCAAGGGCTGGTGCCGCGACTAGACCAGATCCCTTGACGAAGGCGACAGCGACCCGAGCGCGCTCCGCGTCTTTACAGGCCACAGCGAGCGCGTCTCGCAGAGTGAGGTCGTTGTTGTCGATTAGCCGTATCTCCAACACGCTCAGCCTTCCTGGAAGCATGCCTTTGTCGTTCCTCAAGCCCCAAGATGGGCGAGATCGCGAGGAGAGGATAGAGACTTGCCCGGAGACGCAACACGGGCACAAGAGCATCAACGGCGCGATCAAGGACCCTCTCACCCGTCCGAAGAGCAATGCTTAGGTTTGAAGCCTCACGCGCTCTCATACCTGCGCGCAACACCAATCCTAGTCAGACCGGAGGCTAGATGACTAAGGAGACACCACTGGCCGCCGTCCAGCCTATCGAGTCCGCGCCCGTTGAACCCGCCATCCCGGAGCAGAAGGAGTTTTATCGAATCCCGGCTCGTTTCGGCTCGGTTCCAATCGACGAGGCACCACTTGGGTGGGAGCTAGAAACCCGTCGCCGTGAGAACAAGATCACGAAGTTCGAGCATGTGTACCCAAGAATCGCACTGCCGTTTCAGGAGGTTAACCGTGTTGAATTTGGACACGCCAACCAATTCAAACCCACTGCGCTACTCCCAAGCGGGACTAACCGGCTATTCTTCGGAGATAATCTCCATGTGATGCGGCAGCTCCCTAGCAACAGTATCGATGTCATCTATCTCGACCCTCCGTTTTTCTCTGGGCGCAACTACAATGTGTTGTTTGGTGACAAGAACGAGATCCGTTCCTTCTCCGACATCTGGGAAGGCGGGATGCCGGGGTACTTGATCTGGTTGAATGCACGTCTGTACGAGATGAAGCGACTCCTCAAACGTTCTGGCTCGATTTTTGTCCACCTAGACTGGCACGCGGTTCACTATGTCAAGGTTGAGATGGACAAGATCTTTGGTGTGGACAATTTCAGGAACGAGATCATATGGCACTACAAGTTCCGGATGATGGACAGCGACCGCAGCTTCAATCGAAAGCATGACACGATTCTGTGGTATGCCATGTCTGATGAGACAAGGCTGCACATGGACTCGGTGAAGGAGCCGTGGACCCGTGACGAGATCATCGCAACGCGCAAACAGGCGATCTACAAAGACGAGTCGGGTCGTGAGTGGATTTGGATGCCCGGAGGCAAAGGTCACAGCAAGAACAAGAAGAAGTACCTAGACGAGATCATAGACGAGGGGAAGGCACTGGACGACGTCTGGGACATGCCGACGATCACGAGCTCGGCGAAGGAACGCATCGGGTATCCCACCCAAAAACCCGAGGCCCTGCTAGAGCGGATCGTCAAGGCTTCCTCAGTCGAGGGGGACGTGGTCGCCGATTTCTTCTGTGGTGGTGGCACCACGCCAGCAGTCGCTCAGCGACTCAATCGACGGTGGATCGCAAGCGACCAATCAAGGATTGCAGTTGCTATTACCGCAGACAGAGTCTCGCGCACGGTGGAGGAAAAGATCGGAAAGGTCTTCGCAGTTCCCGATTTCACCGTTGAGCACTGGGGGATCTATGAAGTGCCTAGACTCGAGACCCTGCCCGAAGACATGTTCCGTGAGTTCGTTGTGAGGGCTTTCGGCGGAAGGACGGAGCGTGTGTCTCCGGCAATCCACGGAGTCCGACACGGCGTTCCCCTGCATGTTGGCCCCCCATCAAGGACAGCGAGAATCGGAAAGGATGACGTGGCCAAATTCGCCAAGGCGATCTTTGAGGAGCGACGTAGCAATGCTGGCACGATGCTTGGCTGGAATTTCGGCCCCGACGCCAAGAAGGCTGCGGAAATCCTCGCAGCGCGCGAAAACAAGCGGATCGACTTCGTTCGCCTATCACTAGTCCGGCTGGAGTCCGACGAATTCCGGGAGCACGTCGTGGCCAAACACAAGGACTACGGCCAGCTTCTCAGTTTCATACAGCCACCGGAGGTTGTGATTCACGTCCGGCGCGTGAGCTCACTGAAGTATGAGTTTGATGTCTCGGAATCAGTCAGTATGAACAAGGAGGGCGTAGTGGCAAACGTCCAGTGGGACTTCGAGTACAACGGCAAATTTACGTCGACCCAAGGATACTCGTTCCTGCGGGATACGAAGACCGGCCGCCCAGTGCTGGTCGTGGAGTACAAGTTCTCTAGGGCTGGTACTAAAGAGGTCGCTTGCTCCGTTCAGGACGATCAGGGGGGCGAACGAACGGAAGTTCTAACTTTGGACGTGAAGTAATGTACAACTCGTTTGCGGCCTACGAACAAGATTTTCGCGCCTGGTGGGATTCGAAAGAATTCCCGGACGTCAACCCGCTTACGCGCGACTTCCTGCAGCATCTAATGCGACCGGACGCGCCACGGTCGTTGTGGCGTCACCAGCAGGAGGCGGTGCTCAGAGTCGTATATGCCTCCGAGCTGCTTCAGCTAAAGAACGTCCTCCTCAACATCGTGACAGGCGGCGGAAAGACAGCAATCATCGGGGCCGTTATGGCATGGCTCAAGACATGCCACGAAGTTCACAAGTTCCTCGTCCTGTGTCCGAACACGATCGTTCGTGACCGACTGGAAGACGACCTACGGGACGCGAGGGTCTTTCGTGACTTCGGTTTCTTGCCACCGGGCACGGAGCACTATACCAATGAACTCGGTTTGCATCTGATGGAGAGCGGTGCGAGCCCACAAGGGATCCTCGAGAATGGCGTGATTCTCGGGAATGTCCACCAGCTCTACCAGTCGAACGTAAACGGACGGCGTAACCTAGCTTACATCATGAGTTACGTGCAGGAGATCGCAGTGTTCAACGATGAAGCCCATAACACGCCCGCCCCGGAATACGATGACGTGCTGTTTGCGCTCGCACAGAAGTCCCGCTTCCGCTTGGACACAACAGCAACCCCTGACAGAGCTGATGGAAAGACGCCTGATTCAAAAATGATTCTAGAGTACGGCATTCTCGATGCACAGGCCGAGGTACCGCCAATTATCAAAGACGTGGTCGTCTATCAGCCGAAAATAGGCTCGGTGGAGCTGACCTACACGAATCCCGAGACCGGTGAGAAACGAACGGTCGACGAAATGGACGAAGAGTTTGAGAAGATCGAGAAGGGGTTAACACCGGTCCAGTGGGTCACGGACCCCGACCCGATGCGGAAACAGATCCAGATAGCGCTTGATCGCCTTGGCGAGCAGAAGAGAAGGGCCAAAGCCCTCGCTGGGGGCCGCTACAACCCGCTGCTGTTCGTCGTTGCGCTTTCCATCAAGGATGGCGAGCAGGCCAGGGCAATGCTTGAAAATGAGTTCCACGTTCGGTCACTGCTGGTAACCGAGAAGTCCGAGGACCAGGAGCGCGAAGCCGCTCGATATCTCGGAACCCCCGAGAGCCCGTACGAAGCCGTCGTGAGCGTGTTGATGCTGCGAGAGGGCTGGGATGTGCCACCGGTGTCAGTCATACTGCTGCTGCGGAAATTCTCATCGAGGGTCTATGGGCAGCAAGTCGTTGGCCGCGGCCTTCGTCTCAACGTCAGAGGTGAGGATCTTCAAGAGATCTGTGCAATCGTCGACCATGAGAAACTCGTACACCAGTGGCTCTGGGACATGATCGGCGCAAAGGTTCGCAAGGATGTTGATCAGGTAAGCATGTTCGGCGATGAAGACCTTCCCCCAAAGAGGAAGGCGCAGGTGGTCGCGCACCCCGAAATGCTGATCCCGATACCGGAACCAATCGAGCCGGAGATCGCCGATTTCGACGAGGAGCTGGCCGAAATCAGTATGGACCAGACTGATTTGCCAAACTGGCGTGAAGTGTTGGACCAATTCCAATACAGCGATGACGTGGAGATTACCGAAGTTACAATTGATGGCGTGACGGCCAAAACGTTGGATTCGAGCGGGTTCATTGAGATTCACGCTCCACCTTCTACGCCCGTAGCTCACCGGACGCTCATAGCCCCAGAGCTCACGGCGGCCGATATGGCGAGAATCCTAAAGCAGTTCGTGAGAGACATCGGAGCTGCTCTGCTCGCAGACGATGGCATAGGCTCTCATGAACTCGGGTATCTGTATCGAGTCATGATGGACCACATCCGAGTGAGGTTCCTCCACGACAAGACGCCGGCATCTGCTGAGCCTCAGGATCTCAAGCGCGCGATCAATCGATTCCCGCAGTTCGCGCTCCACCTGAAGAGTCGACCGGGGTTGGTCCCTAGCATCGTGAAGTACAAGGACGGATCTTCCGATGCCCAACATTGAGCGCGGCGACTTCGAGAGTCCGACCAAGAGCGCGTACTCAGTAGAACGCTTCGATTCAGGTTGGGAGCGGGAGTACATGAAGCGGTTGGAGCGTGATAAGACCGTTGCAAAATGGACGAAGAACCATGGGATCACAATTCAATTTGTCACCGAAGCCGGGAATGTTCGAGGATACAGACCCGATTTTCTGGTTGAACTGATCGATGGAACAAAGGAACTCCACGAAGTCAAGGGTGGACAGTTCCTTGAGAACCCGGACACAAAACGGAAACACGAAGCGGCCACAACCTGGTGCCAGAAGCGTCGTATGAAATTCGTGGTGGTCACGAAGAGGAGCAGATAGGGTGGGACATGCGCGGAATCCCGGACACCCTTTGCCCAACTCTCGCAGCGAGGAACCTACGAGAACAAGTAATCGGAAGGGATTCCAGGAGGGGCAGTGGCGTGAATGCTTGTAAGACGCTTGTAGGCCCCAGAGACGCACGAAGCGCGACACGCCTCATCGTCGCATCGCGCTTCGAGTTGCCCTCCTGAGCTCGACTGCGCAGCAAGCGACAATGAGCCCAAGGGGCCACGAAGAAAGCCGCCGGCCAGAGTCGCCCGCAGCGTAAGCGCGAACCATCAGGGATGGTGATCCCCAGGCATGCGCCCGGGGTTCGTCGGCCTTCCGCGTGGGCGGAGCCTACGAGCCTCGTGCCATCCCCCGACAGCACCATATCCGACGTGTTAATGCACCACCACCCGATGTACTCCTCCTGTGCCGTGAACCTCTGACCGGTATCCGGGGACGGTTCGGCGATCGCGTCGTCATTGTCGTCGAAGCGTGCACAGACGCCGACACCCACCCCAAGCCGTGTTGGCGGGAGCGGAAGGAGCGCTACCTCGAGCACCTTCGCCAGGCGCCCCGCGAGGCGCGCCTGATCGTGCTCGCTGACAAGCTCCACAACGCCCGCGCGATCCTCCCTGATCACCGCGCCGTAGGTGAGCGAGTATGGGAACGGTTTAATGTCCCGAAGCAAGCGACCCTGTGGTACTACCGCGCCTTGGCCGACGCGTTCGCACCACTCGAGCCCGGGCAGCTCACCGCCGAATTCGGGCGAGTGGTTGCGGAGCTCGAGGAAGCAGCGCGGGCGGCACGCGGCGGGCGTACCGTCCCCCCTCTCGGGAACTGCTTGCCCTGAGCACAGCGAAATTGAGACCGGCGCCGGCGCTGTCGTCCTGAGCCGCCGCACCGAGCGACGCTTCCAAAAAGACAATCCGGGGCTCCGCAGGGTGGAAGCAGCTCGATTGTGTGCTATCCAATCAATGCGTTCAGCGAGTCGACGACTTGTCGTACCAGATCTGTGGCGCCGTCGATCGGACCGCTCAACAGACTCCCGAGACTGCAGAGACCGCGCTCGAGGCCTTGGCGTCCACGGATGCCGCCGGCAGATCCACATGGCGGCGATAACCGGCAGGCATCTCATGACGGACCTCCTTGATGATCGGGTCATTCGTTTTGGAAGGTGCCTGGATGCCCGAGCGAGGGACTGTCTGTCGTCCCCCCTCTCCACAACGTGGAGAGGGGGATAGGGGGTGAGGACCACGACGCGAAGGGCGCGAGAGGAAGACAGGGGGTGTGGCGCAAAAGATCGGCGCCCAGCCGCGGGGCTCCGTTCCCACGCTCAAGCGTGCGCCCGACAGGACACAGCGCCTAAGGCGCAGTGATTCATCGGGCCCACTCTTCAGAGTGGGAAC